>Ga0209489_100203_pt1 | contig 97126 bp, 45 predicted proteins | sample SiratrowhiteBW_FD_187527 | JGI IMG/M metagenome (GOLD analysis project Ga0209489, IMG submission 187527) | Root nodule microbial communities of legume samples collected from California, USA - Siratro white BW (SPAdes) (version 2) | ecosystem: Host-associated > Plants > Roots > Nodule | place...
TATATATATATATATATATATATATAAGTGAATCATTTAAAAAAAATACTAAAGCAAGTAAAATCTTTATATTTGCAAGAGAAATAAGAATTCTCTATTCAAATCATATTACCAATCTTTATGAACTCCTTCTCAATCTCTCTTCTTCTAGTGATCTTGAATTCTTCATGAATTTGTTAAATCTTTACTTCTTTTAATGTCCTCATCACGTATCTCCTCGGGCACTCTACTTCCTAATTTTAAATAAATGATTTCATCTGCATCAATGCAATTCACAATTATGAGAATCTTTCTATTTTTGCTATTCACTTTTGAGCTGCATTTATAGGTCACAACCTCCTCCGAGTTAGGAGGATCATGCTTCTTGACGCAAGTCAAGACCCTGTATTGTGTTAGTCCAACATTTTCCTACCTCACTTCAAATCTCTTCCAATCCCCTGCCCGACTTCAGATTTCATTAACATGTAATTACTATACAGCCTTAAAAGCAGGGTTAGTAAAAAATGAAAAGAAATATTAAAATGAATTTAAAATAATAATATGCAATCGCCTAATAATTTCTTCCAATTCACTGCCTGGTTTCAAAATCACTGCAGTTGCGCGGATCACTCGTAAGCTCTTCAATATATAATTAGTATAACCTCAAAAGTAGGCTAATAAAAAATTAAAAGAAATATAGGTATTATATTATACACAAGCTGTATTTTATATAAATATTATTTATATATAAACTGTTTGGAAATATTTACTTTTTATTACAGGGAAACCCTAGTTATTTTGGTATGAGCACGTAACTAAATCACAAAAGTAGTATTTGTATACATAAAAGTATATTAATATTTAATTTTTATAAGACCATGGGCGAAAACTTTGAACTTATATATTCATTAACTAAATTACAAAATTAAAACTCTAAATATGATATAAAACAGTTCATTTGAATTCATCTATCATGGTAACTTCGCGAAGTATTCAATCAACTTTTTATTGTCCTTTTATACACTGCAAAATTTATACAGTATGGTCAATTTAGTTATTTAATGGAGTATCAATAGTTAATTAAGCAGTGTAGCCGTGTCAAATATAATTGGGAGAATTGTTGAAAATGTAAATGTTAAAATCCAATATGCCTAAACTACTTTCTCCTCTACTAGATCAAATTGCTAAAATCGAGAACGATGTGTGCCAATGAAAAATAAACAAATAGTTCAATTTTAGTGCAGTCAGTGTAAATTTTCAATTAATTAAAAATCATCACCAGAGACATTTGAGTAGTTATTATGCGGTTAATAATTTTGCTGTACATGATTAAATGACAGTGGAAAAAACATTACACCGAGGTATATACAAATCTATTTCATAAATAAATAACCTCAAAAGCGGATAAACAAAAAAATGGAATATAGATAGAAATTCGTTTGTCCCCGTGCATTGCACGGTTTCTGACTAGTTTATACATTGTAATGGATTATGGATAAGATCCAAAATCAATAAATTCATTTTCCTCTTCACGTCAACTTCATCACTCAGGAAACCAAGTGTTTCCATCCTACAACGAATTCAATTTCAGAAAAAATCGATTATCAGTTCTGGTTTACTTACAAATAGCGTAGTCACTTTGGATTTACCTATAAGAAGCATACATTGCCAAGCAGGAAGCATAGACAAAAGGCTTCTAGAGAAGAAAATGATCAATCATATGCTGTATAACATCTGCACCTTCTATTTGTGTGATTTGGTCTTTGACCTGTAAAACATGGTAAAGGATGGAGGAAGAACATGTGCAGGTAAAACAATGCATTCAAACAAATACAGTTTGAAAGACTGGCTATATCAGAAGAGGTTAATCTAAATGGTGATTCATTAAGAGTCATATATCAAAATTTAAAGGATATGCAGACAAGCAAACACAAGTAAACATGATGACCACAGGGTATCGGAAGACACAGACCTGAATGATAGTATGAGCAGCAAATCTATTCTTGCTATTGCGGAAGCTAACATCTACTTTTTCCCATGACACACGAGATAAGCCTGTTACAAGCTCCTCTGCAGGTGTTCATTCGAGTTAGAAATCTTGCAAATTGAAGATTACGTAAAATAATAAAAGAAACAGACCACCGTGACTCTATGGCCCCAATTCATGCCATGTTAGTTATCCAGGGCAAGATCAATGGCACCTATAACAACCAAATCTTGTCCTATTTATTAGGTAGAGGCAGCTACAAACGGATCATAAAAAATTGTTGGGGTCTACAAAATTTAGAGCAAGTGTAGAGCCATCTAGTGTAAGGACCTTTTTACGGTCTCTCTTAATGGCGTGGACCCAATAAGTATTTAGGTGATTCATAAAAAGAAATTTGTCATTGTTTGCCAGGGTTGTTTCCGGAAACTGCTTAGCATTTCTCATGGTTTGATTGCACTCCATGAAAGATACTCACCTTCCTACAAAATTATTTAATGCCTAAAAGTTACTTGATGCACGAGATTATGGATTTCTTTTAAAACAAACAATAATGGATATTGTCAGAATATTCCAAAGAAGATCTCATAGTATCTTGATTTGTATCTTCAGAGTATTAATCTAGAGTATTTTAGATGATCTCCGGAGTGTTTCCATATTTTATTATATTTCCTCATTTGATTCGATTACCTACTCTGTAGATAGAGGTTAGTGCATCGTCTTTTTTGTAAACGGAAAATATCAGATAACCCTAAAATCCTTTATAATTTTATAAGGGATATCATAACGGGTTATGGCTGAAGTACCGTGATAAAGAAAAAATACAATATGTATATATAAATTGTGAACATTAAGTTAAATTATATAATATTTAATTAGACCGGTAAGAACCAGTTCAGTTAAAAAAGTTAAGGATTATAGCTACTAGTAGGTTAAACTATAGCTGTTAGGATAAACTATGTTAATTTAGTGCTGCTAGGTTAAATTATTTGGGCTGGTAAGACCCAATTCCCAGTTAAATTATAGCCGTTAGGTTAAATAAATTAATTGGGTCGGGTAAGGCCCAATTCCTTTTAAACTAAATCACTCTAAACTAGGGTTACCGCCAGCCACCTTCTCCTGCAGCCGCACCTCCGTTCGCTGCACCTCTACTCACCGCGCCTCCACGCACGCAGTGCTCGCCGCGCCTCCGCGCGCTGCTGCAGAGACCGCCACGGAAAACCCGATTCGCCACCGTCATGTGGTGGCGGCCGGCTATAAAACCGCCACCGCATTCTGCCATGGCGCCGCTATAACGGATATTTGATAACACTTTGTAACATATCATTACAAACCATACTCTAAACCAACTTGCCATTGAAGGACAAAGAAAACATTTAGGGAACGACAGCATTAGATTAATATTAGGTAATAGTAAAACGTCTAGACCAGTTCTGCCCAGACTACCCCAACAATTAGAGTAACTTAAACGTACAAAAAGACAACTATAAATAATGTGAACATCAGTTTATATTAATAAAAAAAAAAATACTAAAGACGCTAACCTTCTATCTTGTCACAGTTGTTATCTTCCAATATGTCATACTGGTCGGCATCAGAACAAGCCTTGCAGTGCTCTTCATTTACAACATGTGTATATTTTTCATTGACAGTATCCTTCCACTACCAACCAAATAGTTTTAGCTCATTACATGATAACACAACGATCCATTAAATCAGGCAACATAAAAAGATAAGTTAGTAAATATACATTAGCAAGTTCACTTTGACGTCTAATTGATGACGTTCTCCATCCAACAATATCTAAATTGTTTTATAAAGGAAAACCAAATAAAAGAATGTGCAATTAAATGCACCTATAATTAGTAGAAAGAAGCAAATAAGGATACGATCATAGTCCACGTTTGAATATGCAAATCGGCGTTTAAAACTGCGCAGTGCAGACCTACACAAAGCAATCAGAAGACATGAAGATCCGTTAAAGGAATCAATCTCAGCAAATTATATTATATAAAAGGAAACTAATATATGAAGCAACAAACATACATGAAATACAAATCGCCATAGTCTTCAATCATGCGTTTAAGCAATGGAGGTTTCCCTTCATCATCATCAGTAAGGAAAAGATGCCGACCAGTTCTTCTAAAAATCAAATGAATAACACAACTGGCAACCTTCTCAAACGCGGGTACCCCAAAAAGAAATGGAACCTGTTTCAAAAACCATTTAACATATTTAAATACCCAAGTAGAAAAAGGAGATGCAAATTTCTTTCATGAAAATATCCCCAGTCAAACATAAGAACTTTATGTCATCCCTTTTTGCATTGCAGCATACTTTATAAAATTATCTTCATTACAACCTATCAAAGAAATCCATAAATAATCGTTTTCTACGGAAGACAAACTGATGGAGAAAGAAAGAGAAGACTCTTTAGAAGAAATTATTTATACTGAAAAAGTCTAGTTACACTCCAACAGCATCAGGTCAACTTTGGACCCTTTTAATTATCAATTAATACATTAATAATTGATTTAGGGAACTGTTCCTGGCACGTGAAGAGTACCTTCCAACACTTACTCTTGGTTTGGTCAAATATAGGAACAATTTGTAGGATGACAGTTCAAATTTGTATGAAATTGACAAGCCAATAAATAAGTTATCTGGCTGAGTGAACAGATTGATAGAAACCCGGTATATTATTAGAAAGTCCAAGGGATTGCTCCCCTTAATACATTGCCTAACTTGCAGAACTTAAACGATCTGCACCTTCCAATGCTTAGTGGCCCTAATTCTCTCATAAATGAGCAGATATCTCTCTCTAGTCTTTTCACCTCCTCTTTTATTTATAAGCAATATGCCTTATTTCTCTAATTATTCCAGTCCCAACTCAGTCACCAACAACTAAGAAATGCTAACAAGCATCATTGTAACTAACTACTAATAGGGTTAGTTAAAAGAAATGTGGATAGGTGTGTTCAAAAAATCCAAAGCACCCCACCAATACTTAATTATAAAACCATGCGAGAAAAAAAAAACAAGTACTTCATAAAAAAGGTTTAGTTAACTAAACCCTAAAATAAAAGAACCATTTATAAAAAAAAAGAAAGTGAACCATTTTATAAAGTGGTTTGGTTCGGTTTTTTTCAAAATCCAAACCATACACACAGCTCTAGGTCTATAGACATGGATAATTAATTTTGAAAAAATAAAAATAGAAGAACGACAAATGATAAAAAAAAAAAAACGAAATCTCTATCCTACTGATTATCAATTTCCCTCTTCCATAAAATAGTATTATAAGTGTTACATATGTGTATATATGAACAATGAATCTGGAAACTAAGCTAAGCTAGATTTATTACATTGCCAACAATTTCTTTAATCTCAATCATTATGTTTGGGAAACAAAGAAAAAATTAAGATATTCGTACCTGCTTATTGCCCCTTGATCCTAAATGAGGTGTGGCCACAGCAATGAAATTCATAGCCTCCAAGCCACCTATTGTGCCCACTGAGCCCTCCTTACTTTCTTCATTGCACGAGTCCGTCGTAGATCCTTTTTCAGGTGGCCTATATAGCCTCCCAATTGCATATCGTGCCACTAGTCCTCCCACAGAGTGTGCAACAAAGGATATCTTACGCATATTTGGCTTGCTTCGAATCACTTCAAGCACCTACGTGTTAAAGTGGCTGTTAATAATCAATAACTATGGGTATCCAATACCATGAAATACAGGAATATCAAGAGAGTAAAGATCTTAAATTTACATTTATCTGGTTAACAAACAGATTCATTTGAACCTAAAGACGCAGAATTTATCCATCTTTAACATACATCAGAAATTGACATATCTACTAGTGAACAAACATTAAGTTCCCTTCTTCAAACATATAGACTCAGATTGTTTCCCATCCAAAACTTGGGAACATTATATCCTCCCAGAATTCAAGTGTAGGAACAGTTCTTTTGTTTTCCAATGAATTACAAACATTTTGTGAAAGATCCATGCAAAAACTTTCTACATGGTATGCTTCACCAGTGGCAGAAAGGATATGTAAAAGACAAATTTGGTGCAGCATACTTCTTACGGTTTGATACAGAACTTCAAAAATCAAAATAATACTATGCTTATGCTAACATGTTAACTTATTTCTTTTCCTTCTTACATACTCAGGATATTCCTTGTTGTATATCATAAGAACAATAACATTTCTGATATAATGGCAACGATAGGGTAATATAAAATAACAGAACAGATCTAGTGAGATTACATTAAACTGACTTTCACATGACATGCCAATTCATAAAAGAGGTCTCCATTATAATCAGATACTAACCTCTTCCGCTAATCTCTCCCCCATTACATCCACACCATCTAGTGTGAGCATAGACACATTTCGTTCGCTACCTGGGTGGTAAGATGGAGAAACTTAAAAGCAAGCACAGTATACAAAATTTATAGCCCATTCTAGTTTCGAGAAGAAATTAATATCCAAGAAGAATGTAGCCAACTAATACCACAAATAAATAAATAAATCATCCATTAAAGTACCGTGAATTTTTTTTCATTCAAACTCAATGCAATCAATAATGAAGAATTAAGGATACATTATTTTGAAGAATTTCTTAATGAAAGATACCTTCTCCACAGTTCACAATCAAAGAATAAAAAAGAAAATGCAGGAACACAAGACACATTAACCATTCAAGAGGTCAAATCACAGTTCAGTCGGCCATAGCCATTACAGCCACAACATCGTACAAGGACAAAGAGTTCAACTTGCATAAACTGTTAAAAGTTATTAAATGTCAACTTATCAGAAATCATCATTCATATGATTTTTAAGCTGACTATTATAACAACTAATAAACTTACAGTACATGAAACTTGAAACTTTGCCATTAGACAACATTGCGAAAGACTTTTACCCTTTTACCAGTGAATGCATTATTTATTCTTAACATAAATCAAACCATCCTATTCAAAACATCAACAATCTCTTATTTTAACCACAGCAGTACAATCATCAAAGCTTTTCAAAGAGCCGCCTTACAGTGAACAAACACTTTATCAGGCAACTCCTTGACAAATTGCTCCGCAGCATATTTCCAATCCGTTGTACTGCAGAAACAAAGAATTAACACAAGACCAGATAAATCAGTTAATTTCAAAAAACACGCACTCTAAAATGAATCCACAGCAACAAGACTCAATTCAAACAAACACTCCGTAAAACCTCACCACCAAAACAAAACTCAACAAAGTAAAATTACAGCATCTCATCAAAATCGAAGTGAAGCAACGACGACATACCGTCCGAGAATTCCATTCACCATCACAACGAGGTGATCCGCGGAGGAAGCGAGCGAGGGTTCGGAACTCCAAACATCGCGACTTCCATCAACCACCGACTCCGACGCGCACACGTTCTTCTCCTCCTCCATAGGAAAAACAAAAAAAACAAAAACCCTAGCGATTCGCGAGGCGAAATCGGAGTCCGAATCCGATAGTGATCGCTGCGCGAAAAGCCGTAGAAACTCCAAAATTCTCCCGAGAAAATCGTGGAGAAAGCGCGAGAAAATAAAAACGAAAAAGTAAAAGTAGAGTTTGAAGATGATCGAGATGACGGCGATGGAAAAGGGAAGCCGATAATGATGATGATTCGATTTGGCGTTATTTATGCAAAGAAAAGTTAGTTACTGCTTTTGGGAGTGATCGGTGAGTGTTACCTGAGGAGGAAGGAAAAAAAAAACGCGGAAAACGATGGGACACGTGGCGGCACAAGGAGAGTTGTGAGCGTTGGGAAGGAGAAAAAAATGTGAACGCCACTTCTGAATTGTGAAGGGAAATGAATGTGATGATGATATGACAGTAGTTGGTATTTGGTTTTGGATAAGAGTGGCAGAAGATCCGGTTATTTTATTTCCCAGAATCCAGCAGAAGGGTTGGTAGGTAGCTTCTGAAGAAAGAAACAAAGAGAAGAGGAAATTAATTAAATAAATAAATAAATGATGATATAGAATTATTTTAGTATTAATGATAATTTAATTTAAAAAATTAAAAAAAAAATATTTAGTTTATTGATAGTGTAAAAATATACTGACTTAATAAACACTACAGTATCATTTTGTTATTAATGCTCTCTTCCATCATTACTTTAACCCACTTCACAAAATTAAATTATACAGATTTGATAATACCTAAAAATATTAAATCCAATTTTAAATGTTTAAGGTCGTAAAATTTGAGTAGAAAGATTATACAATTACTTCTTCTGAATTAAGGATGATACACTTATTATTAAATTAGAGGGTTATGCATTTACATGATTTTATACAGTTATATATTTTATCAATTGATTAAACTAGTTTAGTTGATGAAGAATAAAATGGTCTAACACTAAAAATAATTATAGAATTTATTTTATATAATGATGATATAAATAAAAAATAAATAATTTGTTGTATAAATGTATCTAATTTGTTTTGAGCAAATTTATCACTCAACCTAATAAAAAATTTAGGGTTAAGTTGGTCAAGTTTTTATCTTTTATCAGCCTGAATAATTAAATAATTTAATGTTTTAAAATATGCATTATTTAGTTAATAAAAAATAGCATAAATTAAATAATAGTTATATTGTTATTAATATTATGTAATAATTTTAGTTCTATTGGGTTGTATATCAGAATTTAATTTAATTGAATTTTACTTGATCACAAAAGAATATATATAATAAAATTTTGGGTCGGATATTAAAATAATTATTAACTTTTCTTAGTTAGATTTTGAAGTCAATAATTTTGGGTCAAGTCCATTATTATCCTTAATTTTTTTACTTTAATAGAATAAAGGTATTACAGTTAATAGAAATAAGAACCCACAAATTTATTAACGTTTGTGTTTTCTTTAAATTTATATTTATTTAGGACTTTTTTTTATAATTTTCTATGTCAAAATCAATCTTCATTTCGCAAAAACATTTTAATAATAAAGAAAAAGTTGATTTTAGTTTTTAAAAATTTTAAAAAACCTCACCGAATTAATTTTTTTTTCTCATTTACCTTGTTTAATCTACGTCAATCCAAATAATATTGAAAAAATATTTTCTTCAATTATTTAGATTTTACTCGAATTGAGATATTGTTAAGTGAAGATCAGTGTTGTTATAAATAAAATAATAAAATAATATTGTACAGTTAACACAATGAACAAAAAAAATCTTATATTTCAAGTATATGCTCTTGTTTACAGTTATAAATTGAATTTTTCCAAACACAGTATTATATAAAACTATAATCAGTAACATTTCCAAAATTTATCTTTTAAAAACTGGGAAAAATTATCAATTTTTCTTGAATTAATGTTTCAAAAAATCTGAATTTAATAAAGTAAATTCCATTTGGGTATTTTCTTATCTTTTTAAAATTAAATTTTCTTAATTCACTTATGTTTATAAATAAACTTGATAATTTTAACACTTGGTTTTTAGATATTATTAAATTTATTCTTTTCTTTATTTTTTAAGATAAAATGAATATTGATGAAAATTACCCTACAAAATGTTCTAGTATTAACTCTAACAAAAACAAGAATAATTTACATACATGGATTATTACTACAATATTATATAAACATTATAATAACAACTCAATTATTAATTTTTCTTAAAAATTTTTAGTGAAACAAACAAACACAATTTACATACATGGATTATTACTACTCCGATATTATATAAACATTATAATAACAACACAATTGCTAATATTTTTTAAATTTTTTAATGAAAGAAACCAACAAATACGTTTTATTAATGTAAAAATGTTTACACAAGAGTTTGCACTTTCATGGAACTTAAAAAAAAAAAAGACAATGAACAAAATTATTAAAATATTTAACTCAATGATACTCTATTCCTAGAGATATAAAGCTAACAATATCATACGAGAAAAATGATGAAGGATTAAACATGGATGAGCTTGGATATTCTTTCTGCATAAAAGGATGATCAAGAAGCATTGTAGCAGTCCATCGATCGTTAGGGTTCTTTGCAAAACACTTGCTCAAGAAATTTTTGCAATCCCAATTAAGTTCTTCAGGTATGTTGGATGCCTCTTGAAGAAATGCGAGCTTCCACGTTAGTTCTTCAATAGTTTGTATGTTACGCCATGGCTGAAATCCAGTGATCATTTCAATAATAATACATCCAAGAGACCATATATCTAAAGGTGTTTCCATAAGACCTACAACTGATTCAGGTGACATGTAGAAGGGTGTGCCTCTAAATTTGATCTCTCCCAAGTCAGCATTTATATCTTCTCTAGTTTTGGACAATCCAAAATCAGCAATCTTTAGTTGATACTTTGCATGACCATTAGATGAAGGAAATAGAAGAATGTTATCTGGTTTGAGATCACAGTGAACAACTCCTTGTTTATGAATGCAACAAAGTCCCTTGAGAAGCATATGGGTATAGGTTATCACTTCTTTTTCCGGCAGTGGCCCCTTTCTTATTAAACTACCAAGAGAACCATAAGGAGCAAACTCTATAAAAAAATTGTAGATAACACTATTTTTCTCAATAGTGTATTGATAGAAATAACATTGTAAAATTTCTTGACAACCTTTGAATAACTCCAATATCTTTTTCTCCTTTTTTAGTACAGTAAAAGAAAAAGAGAAAGGATTTGAAGTTTTCACTGCTACAACCTTCAAATTATATTCTTTAGGAAGAATCAGACTAGCAAGATACACCACACCATATGAACCTTCTCCTAAAACTCTCAATTTCTTCCACTGTGCCATCATGCCTGCATGTATTCCAAACCAATAATCCTCTCTTATATAAACATATATTCAGACTCAATAATATTTATATATATATATAATACACGCAAATTTTGATATTATTTTGAAATGATATTTTTTATGTAAAAAAGATAAGTTAGATATAATCATTATCCAACTATCTAATTCGGCTAATTGAATAGTTAAGATATTAACATCTGATTAGAAGAAAATTCACGAATTATCTATTCATTAAAAAAATACTTTTATCATTAGATTTCTTAAATTAAATTAGGAAACTAAAATTTAATCTTGTCATATATTAACTAATGATTAAAATAGGTGTTATTTTCTTTCAATGTCTATATTAAAATTTGACATATATTTAAAAAAATATTATAATTTTATTTTTTTAGGATAAATATAAGATTTTATTTATTCAAATAAAATATAACAGGATAGATGATTTAATAATTAAAAGTTGTATGATAATCTTTATTATTATTTTTTTGTGTTTTATATGTTTTCTTTATTAGAATCTCTCATATCTTTTTATATTAGATTTGGTTTATAGCTTATTCATTTGAGTTTCTTATAAAATTATCCAATCTATCTTTATTATCTTTTTATCTTATATACTTTTTATTATAGTATTTTATATATTTTCTTCATCTTATAATTAATAAATTTATAATTTACTCAATTATTTATTTATATTAACATAAAAAATATACTACAAGTATTAATTTAATTTAATTTAGTTCATAACTTATGGATTAACTCTAACTCACTCTTAAAAATAAACTCCTTTTATTGACCCAAAAAACAAATTAAGTATAGGTGAGAGATTTGTAAGAGATAGTAATCTTAAACACAAACTAATAAAAAGGTCATCAACAAAAATTCTAAGACCACGTAACTATTGTCAACCCATATAAGAATAACAAATGTGACGTAGGTGAACTTTATTTAATGATATACCTCGTTAAAATCCTGATAGAAAAAAGAAATTAGGATAAAACCTATAGTAAAAAGAGCACATATGTAACAAAACAAAACTTTAACTAAAATAAAAACCAAGTTCAAAGCATTCCATATTTTCTGAATAACCCCACCGTTCAGATCCGCAATTAATATGCCCCTTCCTCCCAATAAGAACATCAAGGATGAAAATGGAAATAAAATAAAAAAATTATATTTATGAACGAAAATAAAAACGAGAAAAAAAAGAGAGTAAAATCCAAGTGTCACACCCATTGTTATCTTAGATCATATAAATGTGGCATTCTTATCACATAAAGAATCTATTGTTTAGACAACTACCTGCAATTCTCTTAAACTTTTATTTGAACAAAAACCTTCTACTTTATTTCTTTTTCGTTTTCAAATAATATAACTTTTTTTAATTATTTTACTATTTTTCATATGATTTTTAAGGTTACTATTAATTTAACATGATAAACTAACAAACTGTCATTAGGCAACATTGTAGCTGTGAATGGATTATCTATTCTTAACATAAATCAAAGAATGCTATACAATGCAATACTAGATAAATTAATTAATTTAAAAAACATCATTTATTTCAAGAAACACCATTTAATTTTAAAAAACACTATTTAATTTCAAGAAACACCATTTCATTTCAAGAAACACTATTTAATTTCAAGAAACACCATTTTATTTCAAGAAACACCATTTAATTTCAAGAAACACCATTTAATTTCAAGAAACACCATTTTATTTCAAGAAACACCATTTAATTTCAAGAAACACCATTTTAATTTTAAGAAACACCATTTAACTTCAAGAAACACCATTTAATTTAAAGAAACACAATTTCATTTCAAGAAACACCACCTAATTTCAAGAAACACCATATAATTTTAAGAAACATCATTTCACTTCAAGAAACATCATTTCACTTCAAGAAACAAGGACACTGAAATGAATCCACAAAGCAACAATACTCAATTCAAACAAACACTCCGTTAAACCTCACCACCAAAACAAAACACAACAAAGTAAAGTTACAACATCTCATCAAGATTGAAGTGAAGCAACGATGATATACCTTTTGTGAACTAAGGCTTTGTTTGAATTAGGGAGTGAATTTGTGAGAGTTAATTTGAGTTGATTGGAGATGAAAGTGTATGGAAAGTTAAATTGTTTGAATTAAGGAAAAGATGGTGAGATTTGAATGAAAAGTTTATGAGTGATATGATATATATATAATAGGTATTTTAATATTCTTTAAGATATAAAATTATAAAATTATAAATTTATCATTATGGTTAAAAATAAATTATAATTAATTTATTTAATGTAATTATAACATTTAAAAAATTATATGATATTAAATTACGTAATTATTTTTAAATTAAAATTTAATTTATTATAAAAGATGATTAATTTATTAGATAAAGTTGAATTCTAAATTTGATAAAGTAGATTTCATTTGGTATTTACTTAAATTTGATCATTTTAACATTTGATTTTTAAATATTATCTAATTTATTTTTTAAGGTAAAATGAACATTAACATTTTGTTTGGATTGGAGTAAATTTGAGATAAGAATGTGTTAAAAGTTTGATTGTTTAGAATAAAAAAAGATGATGAGAAATGAAGGATAAATTTATAAAAGTTTGTAAGTAATATAATAGGTGTTGTTGATAAAATAATTTATTCAATATTATGTTATATTATATAATTAATTATATTTATTTTATTATAATAAATATAAATATTAATAAATTTATAATAGAAATCAAATACATAAAAAATATAATATATATTTAATATAATATTATATATGTAAATATAATAAAATATTTATTGTAATATATATGTATTATATAATAAATACTTTATTTAGCAAAATTATATTTATTGTAACTTTCATCACAAATTTTCTCAAAAGAAAGTTTCAATTTTTTTTTTTGTCGATTTATAGATTTAATTAATATTTTATTCTTTCTAATCTAACTTTCCCTACGTTTCAGTCATCCGCTTAAATCTATAGCTGGAAGCAAACGATGCCTAATGAAAATTGCACTACAAAATATTCTTTACTCAAAATAAAAAGAACAACATTGGATGCATGAGTTATAATCACTACAACATTGCAGAAACATCGTGATAACAATACAATTACCGATTTCCTTAATTTATAAACCAAACCAACCAACAAACACTGTTTATTGAGTTTCTATAAAAATAACCACACAAGAGTATGTATAAAAATGATCACATAAGAATCTGCACTTTAATAAACTTGTAATATCTTTCGTATACCTTTTCATACATGATTTATTAGGTTTGATGATAGTTATATCTATGATATCATGTCTAACCAAGCTTTATACCTCATGTCTTGCTATAACAAATAATCAATTAAAAACTTGTAATATTTTCCTATTCTCTTTTCTAATATATTATCAAAGTTTATCTTAATAAATTTTGTTAAACTTATCATATTATGCAGAAAAAAGATGGAATGTTGATAACAATTGAAAGATGATCCACTAAGAATAATGAGTTTATGTGAGGATTTTGAATGCTTTTCTTTTTGAGCTAGGAACACATTATTCATATTTGAAGGAATGGTTCTGGAAGTGGTTTTCCTTCCAAAAATGCTTTCAGTAGCACCAGTGACCTCTCTGGCTGGGAAAATGGAGCTTCATGAGCAGCTCCTCTTATGGTGGCAAATGATAACATGTCTCCATATACTTGTGTCCAACCAGCCACCTGAAAATTATGAGCCAAGGTTTGAGTTAAATGGTGGCATTAAAATGTGGTGAAAATTTTCAGGGTCTTCAAGCTTTAAGTCTTAACCTGTCTTCCCTCAAACCAGGTTCTATAGGACACTGTTGTGTTAAGTCCAAAATCCTTGGCCAATCCATTTACCAGGGATCTTGTCCCAATTAATGGAATTACTGAATCTTGATCTCCACTGCAGTAAGAGAAGAAATTGCCTTGCTTTGCTTAAAGAAATGTTATCTGAAATAATTTTGGCAGCAATGTAGTGTATAGACATAATAAAGTGAACATTTGTACTCAAACACAGATTCATGATCTACAACCAAATTAATTTACTCTGAATAACTTTCATGTTTCACATATGAAATGTGAATTCGAAAATACAAATACTAAACCTAACATGTACCAAAAAATCCGTAATAGAAAGAAACAAAAACTTCATTTACCTGTATACCAGAACCCTGATACCAGACTTAGCAAGTGCACCTAGAATAGAAATAGTTGGAATCTCTAGATTCTGCAAGTCATATCTAAGAATGCTGTGACAGGAAGAAAATATTAGTAGCTATCCAAAAGTCTCAGAGAAAAGGAGAACATTTATTGTATTGTACCTGGTCATATCGTTTTTTAGTTTGACATCTATCCATTTTAACATTCTCAATCTTTTGCTTGTTTTCTCTATAAAAGTAGAATCTATATGTTATATTTGGCCCTATCCTAACCAAATACTTCATAAATGACTTTGGATTAGGTTCAAAATTCCAATCAGACTAGATATATGATTAAATTATAATATACAAGTAGGTGTAAACCTGATCTTATCAATTGATTTTACAAGATTGAGTTAAGCTTAAAGTTAACTCATTTTCTAAAGGTTGTGACTAGTGTTATGCCATCTTTTAGGCAACAAAACTTACTCGCTGCAAACAGACCATGAAGTGATCCCTACGAGCTTAGCATGGAGAGCTTCTTGCACGTCTTTCCTATTCAAATATGCAGTAGTTTCATCTTCCACACAAACATCTATCTTTGCTCCCTCTTGCTACATAAGAGATGAAAGCATGCAAAATAAATAAGCAGCAAAACAACTTATGACATGTTGGACAAGTATTTCTAGAAGAGAAAATAAACTCTCCTTTTAATAAATTTTTGTTTATGTTTTTGTATAAGTTAATTTTAGTTTATACAAAGCTCATTCAATTTTTTCTTATTTTTCTTTCCTAGAAATAGCTGTGGAAAAACTTGTCAAAATACGTTCTTGAGTAAAAGCCAATTAAGAGGAACACAAAATGGATGAAGCATATACCAATTGAGTCAGTTGATTCAGCACATAAGCCTGTTGATCCACTGTTGAAATACACACGTCAAGTGTAACATCATATTTATCAATATATCTACTAACTTCAGTTGACACTAGCTTATTTACTCCTGAACAAATGGGGGTAAGTGTCCCACTTTGCTGTTGTCTCCTAATTTGGGAATAGTTGCATACTTTAGTGAAGATTTCGTAACTTGAATCAGATATTAGGCCATGGGACCAGAAAAACTCAGCTCTAGAGTTGAAATCCGTGTTAAATTCTAGAAGAGGATTCCCTATCTGCAAATATGAATATTAGAAACAGGTTCTGCTGTTCAAGTTAACAAAAAAGTGCTTCTTATGTATCAACTATTAAAAATGTGTACTCACTGCTATTCCCTTGAGATAGAACTTGGTCTTGGTTTGAACAATGAGTTGTGCAAGTTGGGGTGCATAGTGACCTGAAAAGTATTGTGCATTACCTCACAGAAACTACAAAATGAAACATTATTCATTTACCACAGATATATATAATACCAGCATAGCTTTCCCCTGAGATAAAGAAATCATTGTTTTTGAACTCTGGGAATTTAGTGAACCAACGCTGTAGGAAAACAAGATTGTCCCTTGCTGTAAGGAAGTGGAACCACACATCAGATTTTGAGAAATGTGACATCATAATTTGGTCCCTAATTAAACTATTAACATGGCTAATAGTTAAGCAATTCAATTCAACTTGTTACATGCTTTTATGCAGAAAATGCAACGGAAGAAGAGAAGAAGAACCTGTCATTTCATCATTCACATAGTCATAGAAAGATTTGTTGGCAGAGTAGGAGAAACCAACACCAGCTGGTGATTCCAGGTACAGCATATTTGCCTCTTCAACATGGACAAAATCAAATCAGTAAGCAATTAGATTAAACCTAAAAGGTCACTCCGCATATTCCAAAAAAAAAAAAACATAAGATTCATTGAGTTGTTGGATTACCTTTGTTCCAACTAAATTCATTTTTCAAAAGACCATTTTCACTTGGTTTGAAAGGACCATGCTCAACAAAAGCTCCAGCTCCAACAGAAGAACAACCAGGCCCTTCAAAACCCACAAAGCATCTTAATTGCTTCTTCCACTGAATCTAAAGGGTTCGGTTAAAATTCCAAAACCAAGAACAAAAAATGAAATTTTGCCATTTACACTACAGCATATACCTCCATTTAACCATAGAACTAGTGGCTTTGAAGCTGGCTCCACTTCAGCTTCAACAAAGTAGTAAAACAAAGCTCTCTTCTGCTTCTCATCCACCGTAATGTAACCAGCATATTGCTGGAATTTGACTGGCGGCTGCCCTGGCAAAGTTCTTATCTTATCACCCTGTGAAACTGAATTCACTCCCACAACACTTTGTGCTATAACAAATAACAGTGATGCTACAACCATAACACATGACTGAGACATCATTCTAAGATCTGAGAAGGTGTTGTTGGTTTGAGGATGTGTGTCTCTTCCTTAAAGGTTGAAGGCAAAGTAACAAATATGTTAAGGGCATATGTGAATATGATTATTATAGTACTTTGGAATGTGTTAATGTGCATGTTGGGTCCATGACTCTGAAAAATTTTGGTGGTGACCCCAATGTCTTGAGCTTGGAGCTTCATTATTACTACTATATTGCACATTCAGAGGTCATTGGTGCATTCTGCAATTGTTGTTCTAAAACAAATTAAGGGTTTTTTTTGGTATGTTACCAAGAGGAAAATCATGCCCTCAATGAATATTTGAACTGTTAAAGTGCAATTTAAATAACCCATAAAAAGGGCACGCAGATCAATGAATTGGGATGCTTCTGATTTGCTATTGATACTTTTCTAGACTAAATTATTAGCACTTTCAAAATTTAAAAAACATTGCATGTGTAATATAATAATAGATGATAATGTAATTTTTTAAAATAAATCAAGGTTTGTATAATTACATACCTAAAATAGAATGAATATGCATAATATACAATAAATAGGGCTTAATAAGCACATTTTTTTTTCTTTTTGAACTAAATTCGTTTGTAAGAAATTATAGTATCATATCATTTTTATTATTCTTTTATGATAGTAAAATAAGGTTCAATATTTTTTTAGTTTCATCATTATGATTTTTCTACTTCATATAACTATTTTAAATTTTTAAAAAATAATGAATATTATTTGTTTCTTCAAATTAATAATAAAAAGGTAACAATAATGGTACATAACATAAAATAATAATGAAACTCCATTTATTAAACTTAAAAGCTATTTTATTAATTAAAACAATATATACAGAAACATCCAATGACATTTATTATTAGTATTGACGTCGTCATCATTATTTTTTCATTGACTTAAAAAGAAAAAGACTAACCTAAAAACGTTAGAATAATGAAAAAAATTATTATAATTCTTTTCAAAGCCTATCTCAAAATGTGGTCACGCTTACTTTCTTGTGATCATGATTATTCTTTTCACTTTTGAGTTGTGCGTAGAATGAAATGCTATAAAAGTATGAACACCTTCACCGTCTTTATTCATATATATAAAAAAAAAAAACATGAGATTTTTGGTTTAGTTCACACTTGCACCAAGCTTTGAAAATTGTGCCATAATTGACTAACCAACAAGTCACGGGGCTTTGTTACAGAAGAACAGAGAAAGATGATAGGAAGAAGACAAATTTGAAGCAAAGAGTGAGGCAAATTTACAAATTTGGACAACAATGGTTGGTGATGAATCAATTACTTCTCTCTTCTTCAAATCTTCCACTTTGTATATATTTGTGTAAAGAAAATAAACATAATCTTTTGTTATCACTTATCCATATATCAACTTCTTGGTGGAGTAGTTTTTTTTCATATTAATTACTTTTTTATGTTTAATTTCTTCATAAACTCCTTTAAAAAATAGTTTTTTCATGAATTAAAATTAACTTATACCTATGTTAATTTATATAAAATCCTTCATGTGATTTTTCTATTAAATTAATGGAGAAAAGATAAAAGCTTACCCAAGACTACCCCACAAATTAGTGCTAGGCTAATGATTTTTCTAGCTTGAGGAGTACATGTCAAAATTGATGGGGTGCAGGATGGAATTGCCACCAAAAAACGTATCTAAGCCCAACACGAACCCAACGGCTTATTATATACTCCAACAGAAATTTTCTATTCTCACCTCTCAACTTAAACACACTTATCTTTATATATACATGATTAAATAAATTAGAGTTTAAGCATGATAACTTTTTTTTATATTTTTAAATTAAATTTCCACACTTAATTCAAAAGTCTTACAAAACCTGATATGCATGAACTCGTTTAAATTATCTATTGTTGAATTTATATTTATTATTTAAATATTTATTTATATATATATATAGTTTCTAAAATATTTAGTAACATATGGAAAGATGGTTATATTTAAATTAGAGGAAATTATTATTTGTATTTTTATTCAACATATCTTGTCTAAAAAATATTAAACATTTTGAGATCTATTTTAATTTGTTCTTTTATAAAATAATTAATAGTGATAGAATATGTATACGAAACGTATACATTGAAAATTTATATAAATTTGATCATATTCATTTTTTTTTGTTATTGTGAATACTAGTACATAGTTGATTTTTATGTGCTTGTAATTAATAATTTTTAAATATATTTATTCTAAAAAATTAAAATTTATGCTAAAATTGTGTGTTTAATCATTTCCAAAAGCCTACATGTATACAAGTTTATCTGGCATATACTTGAATAAAATAGTTGTGAATTGGTATGAAAGACAGCAGAAAAAGGAATCTTGCAGCAAGGCAATGGTGGAGGAATCTATATGTGATTAAGATTCTAGTCTACTTATAGGGGATGATGAGGCAAATAATCCACCATCTCTTTTTATTTTCTCATCAACATATTCCTTCAATCCTCTCACTCTCAACCAATCATCATTTTTAACAATTTCCAGAACTATATTCCTTTCAAACCTTCTCAACTATTCATAAAAATTCAAGGATTAGATCACCTAATATATGTGTTGAATCACTCATTTTGGATTCAACTTGTTAAAAAAAATAAAATAAAAAAATAGACAAAAACTTATAATCTCTTGGTAGCATTTGTAGTTGTATGAAGTATGAGTAAAAGATTTGGGGTGACAAAATGTTGTGTGATTTTAAGAAAAGTTTGATGATACCAATCCTTGCAGCATCACAAAGATTTCATGGATGAATAAAGTGAATGTAAATTCCAATTATTGGAAGACAAGATAATAGTATATATAGGTCGGGGACACTCTAAATCAAGTTGCAACCTATATATTCATCTCACAAAATATAATACCTTTCTATATTTTATATTTATATCCAAATATTTACACACGAGTGATAGACATTTTTTTCCATTTGTGCAAGGAAAATATGCTTCCTCATGTAGTAAAAGACCGTGTTGGAGACATACTCGTTGGACATTTTGTATTCACACATTTTAAGCATGATCCATGCAAAGAAATATTAGTGTTCTACTAATAAATGTTATTATTATTAGAATAAGTTTTAAAAAAGTAATTCAAATTTAATCTCATTTTTTTTAAATTATAATTTAAAAGTAAAAGAAAGTATTTTGTCAATATTAGAGTATTATCATTATGATCTTGAGACAAAGTCAATTAAAAATAATGTATAATTAAGATGATAAAATATGAAAAGAATATGATTAAATAGTAAAATGTATAATTAAGATAAAAGAGCAACGATATAATGTAAAAGGAAATTGCAGGCATATAAAAGACTAGTTTTATTTGACCTTTGAGTATGCAGAGAAAGTATATAAGAAACAAGAATCTTGGTACGAGGGCATGTAGAGAATGTTTCTAGAGAATGTTGGAGATTGTGGAGGACAAAGTACAAGATCTGCAACAAAAGGAAGGTTGTTTTGAAGAAGAATATTGTTGTTGCATGTATTAAACTTCAACCCACTCAAGATCCTGCAAGCCACAGCAGAATAAAATAAAGTTAGGCATCACACCTAGTTGATAGGGGGCAACCTCACCACAAGAAGAAAACACCTATATATATATATATATATATACACGAAATTAATTAAGTTTTGACGGTCGTGAAGTGTGAAACAAATTTTTTATTTTTAATAATGTTTTCAGGTAATAAATATTGCGTTTATTTTGGATAATTTTTTATTTAGTTTTTATTCTTTTATTTTTGAACTTTATCTTGTTTATTCTTTGTCTTTTACATGTTGACCAAGAATTTCCAATATCTATGGAGATTGTTTTGTTAGAAAACCTTTTTTAGGTTGATAGATGTTATACATATTTAAAAAGGACTACATCAACAACATTTACCAAAATTAAACTAAGATTCTACACTTAATGATTGCCAAAATCGAAACCATTTACAACTAATTAATTTTTTTCGAAAGTCACAGTGAAACAATGGATAAACAATATACCATAGCTTTTAAGTAATAACTTAAGCCAAAGACCCAATATTTAGACTTGCCAATTGTGATCAATTAGGCTAAAATCAACCAAAGTTTAAAACTTGTATTCGACTTCCATTGTTTTCTTACAAGTCCTATATATGTTTCTTCATTTACTTGAATATACTATTTTATTGTTATCCCAAGAAAAAATAAAATTCTAATTTTAATATTCTCCTCTAACTTTTAAGTATTAGTGAAATAAATATTCTTTAATGGGATGTTAGAATAGTACAATATTTAAGATTCCATATCGATTAGATATAAAATTTTTCAATAGTATATAAGTAAACGTAAGATGTCTATTTTATAAGATTGAGTTAGACTTAAAGTTCACTTATTAAAATAACATTAGAATTTATCCTAAAAAAGTTATTTAACCTTAAGAAGTTATAATAATAAATAATTATAAAAGATATCTCAATAATTAGATTAATTGCAAAATTATCATAGTTTACTTTGGTGCACAAATAAAATAATTTCACAATAAGCAGCAGCTGCATTGTCCTCAACCATAATTTAGAAAGAAGGTTTAAACCTTTGAAGATACTTATTCTCTCATATTACCCTTCAACTTCTTGGTCCTGGTCTATTCTGTGGTTCCTGATGAAACAAATCAGTAAATTCTGATTTGTTTTGGCAAATTTGCAAGAGAAGACAACTTTCACCTTGCATGGTCACACCCTCCATTTCTGCTTATAAAAGGACCATGCATAGTGCTTCCTTTCTGCACATATCATCAAGTCTCTTCCTAGGACTATAGTGTAGAATTTCTTTAACCTTTCTTAATTAATTCCTTCTCCCTTTTGAACTTATACTCTATATATCTAGTTACCTTAAGTATCAGAAATGGCATCAAGCTCAATGTCAGCCACAGGATCATGGAGTGCCAAGGACAACAAGGCCTTTGAAAGGGCTCTAGCTGTTTATGACAAGGACACCCCTGACCGTTGGAACAATGTTGCCCTTGCTGTTGGAGGGAAAACTCCTGAAGAAGTGAAAAGGCACTATGAGCTCCTCCTCAGAGACATTACCCAAATTGAATCAGGCCAAGTTCCATTCCCAAACTACAAGAAAACTGCTCAGTCTGATGAAGACCAGAAAAGGTACAACATTTTTCCATATAGTCTATATATCTGTATTCCCATATACATGCAGCTACTTAAAATAGTGGAATCTTTAACTCTCTTTAAGTTCAATATTTTTAGATGCACTTAACTATCTTCTCTATGTTCATGGTTCTCCAAAAGTTAGAAAGTTATTGTTGCAATAGTTAATCATATATCTATAAACCCTGCAAATATTTCTTTTTTAACTTACCTTATGAACTCAAGTTTTGTGGTTAATTCTTGAAACTCTTGCTTGCAGGCTGAAAAACCTGGAGCTCCAGTGACCAGCCAATAGGAATCAACAACAAATAATTTATGATTTTCACCATCCACCAAGTTTTCTAGAATCCTGATTGTAGTACCTAGTGTTACATGCATACTGATATGTAACACCAATGCCGAATAGTATCACTGTTATTTCTTAAGACTCACAATTTTCATGTTGAGCAATGTCTTGTCGTTGAGTTCAATCTGTTTAGAAGAATAAATGACTCTGTTGTAGTTCCCATCCATAATAAAATTTTAATCTAATGTTCTTATCATTTGTCAAAGTCAAAATTTGCGGTTATCTAGTTTCAAATAATACAAAGTAATCAAAATGCTGCATTACTCTAGTCTTCTTATACCCTTACGGCAAATTATCCACCATTTTCTTTAACTTACTGATAAAGATTCCTTGAGTCCAGTTATTCTCAACCAGTGTTCATTCATCACGTGACCATACGAAGTATTAGTAGTGAGTATAAATAGATCAACTTTTGGTACACTATTGTTAGAGTAAAACATATTTATATTGATTCGTAATTATATAACTATAGCTGCTAAAAAGGTTCTACATTATTTAGAACTCAAGGTCAAAAGTCACTTATATATACTTTTTTCACTTAATCTACTGGAAAGTTTTTAAGAACAAAATCATGAGAAAAATACTGCTTCAAAATAGATAATACATTAAATACGATGATTGATTCTAACCTATCTAAGAGGACTTGACTTCACAACATTACCACTGTCTGCGGAGAAAAATAGAGTCTAAACCAGCCTTTGACCATTTTTGTTTGAACCTTCACTACGATTAACAATGCCCATACATCAAATATGAGCAAAATTTCCTCTTACAATGTAGAAACAAAACCAGAATAATTACCACAATTACAACAACAAAATGTCAAATCATCTACTCATGAAAAATTACTAAACATTTGGGATAAGAAATAAGAAAGGATGTAGAATAACAAGTGCACTAGACCTTGTTTGCTACATCTCTCATTGATTAGGATCTATGTTCCAAAACTTTATCCAAACAATTGCTCAATGATCTCAGAGATGGCTGAGTATGATCCAAAACAGCTTGATACAGCACCTACTATAATAATTGCAACACAAAGTGCTACCTGTAGAATAAAGGGAAAAGTTGAGTCACATTAGAGGTAATCATACATAGACAACAATAGAGAAAAGTTTGAAAAGATTTGGTCATGTAACAAAAACATCTCATGGTCTAGCATTGCTACGTAATCAAAGTTGTATTGATATCAGCACAGCATGTACAACTCAAATTGCCTTTTTTAATTCTTTATTTTCCAATTAGGTTTCATGAATCAACATCTTATATTCTAAAAACCTTGAGTAGTTCACTTAGATATGATGAGACAATAAAAGCTCCCACTTTGAGTAGTTCATGGAAAAGTTTTGCCATTCATCTTTATTGTTAAAAACCAGAATTGAACATAAAAGCGGAAGAAGAAATGGGCAAAATTGATTTCTTGATATATCAATTTTCCATTCAGATTTACTATACTTTGTAATTTTATTTCAGAAGTTTAAATAGAAAAATTATGAAACTCTTAATTGAACAGAACAGACAACAAATTACGACTAAATTAAAAGTACACATCATGAATCTACACCTACAACTCTTTTTCTGGACATAAGAAAACTTTAACCAAACTTATAAGCAAAATAGAAAATTAGAAAAACATAAGTACTTTAATGTAACAACTAAAAACAATCTCAATTGCCAACATAGACAAACTAAATGTCTATATTATAACACTACAAGGATGTTTCGTTTGTATTCTAGCCATCTGGCTGAGGAAAGCTATTCACATTAAATAACTAAAATGTGATTATGTTTCTGATTTTCATTTAGCATTACTATTATGAAGAGGTAATCATCATACCTGAAAGCGTGAGATTCTGCCTCCCCTTATGCTTATAAAACAAGCAGCAGGAAGAATCAATGACTGCATAAAAGGTTGAACATATTAAAATGAATGTTATGGCTAGTAATACCTCTTGGAGAGAAAAGAGAAGAACTTGAGGGCACTTACAACAAACATGGTGAGTAAAGATCCAGTTAATGACATCACCAAACCTGCAACAAAAGTATATGCAGTTCATAGTAATCCAACTAGGCAATAGTAAAATAATTTGGCTAATAGTACATGAGATTTTAACTAATATGGTTTAGGTATATAACTGGGGAGTAAATGGCCATTAAAAAGGTGAAAGGATGAGGTATATAACCCTTGATTCAATAAATTTACATAAAAAATCAATCCTTACCATATTTCCTTCATATCTGTTTGATTTATGCACTAGCTCTTGAGTCAATTGACAAAATGTTGTGAAATTTGGCACTAAAACTGATAAAATATAAGGAAGGTAGAATAATAACTTACCAAAAAAGGGAACTAAAAGACCAACAAGCAATGTAGAAAGTACTAGAGCTGTTCTAATGAGCTTGGAATATATGTTGAAGTTGGGATTGCTTGCTGGTATCAACTCCTCTAGGCACATTGCTACTGGAGATAGACTCAATGCATATGTGGTGCTAATTAAGAAAAACATTCATCTTTATCTTCACAATGTAGGTACATAGATTGATATAAATTGATTCTATCTTTTCAAGATTAAAAGGGTACTCAATGAAGAGAAAGCAAGAGAAATAATAAGACATAAGTTGCTACTCTAGGATAGGATGTCCATATGAGTTGAATGTTCTATTTACATGAATAAAAATATAGCTTATTACAATAACAGAGAAAACAAACTCAAATGTTCCTCAAAATTATATGGAAATTTCATGAAGGGTTGAAGGTCAAGCAAGTTAATGTTCCTTTCTTCTTTAAAACGTGTAAGTGATTACTTTGTGGTTCTCTTATTGACTATGATCATTCTATTCACATACAGCCACTCAAAATCCACAGATTTATTTCATTCAAACATCTCCAAATTATTTGTAAATGAAAAGGAAAAAAGCAAAAAACATAAAAGACTTTTATCATGTTCATAACTTTCTAGAAAATCACGTCAGAAAAATGAAAAACATTCTAATGTTGTAGCTGTTTTTACTCGCCCGGAATGAAGTTGAAGGATTTGGCTCCTGCCAATCAAACAAGCTGTGGTTCTTTTAAATATTTGTATTTAAACATTGAATCGGTGTTAAGAAATTCACACTATTTTGGTAAGCAAGCAGAAATGTATTTATTTATATGGCACATATGAAGGATATTTGGTAAATGGATTAACCACCTGCAAAATAAAATCACATTATACTAAGATTAGCAACTTTATCTGACTGATAAAATATGAATAATATGGTGATATATATATGAATGAAAGATGGAACAAGGTCATAATCTAGAATTAGCATACCGTAGTCCACACAGCTATCTTGGAAGCTACTAAGTGTCTTGGCATGTTAAGAGTGAACTGAGAGAGTGTTGCTTCTCCAAATGCTGAGTAACCCATAACAGCTACTGCACAATACATAGCTGTACAAATAGCAAAACTGCAAGGAAATTGCACAAAATATTAAGAAAGAAATAAATAAAAATAAATAAAAGGTAAGAAAGGAAAAAAAAAAAAATAAGAGAAGAAAAGAAAAACCAACAAATATCATCATACTTGTATGAAATGTTAGCATACGCATCCCTGAACATACAATATAATATGCTATTTATAATATTATCCGAACATACAATATGATGTGTCAAGAGAATTAACTGGTCCTATATAGATCTAAAAGTTAATTAAAATTATTATAGATTAATTTTACTTAAATTTATATTTTATGGTGCAACTTCTTTAGCTTTGGTTTTAGAAAGATCAATATTATTTTAGAAAGAGAAATAGAAATTCTCTTGCTAAGAGTGTGAATAACAAATACAGAAGTTTTTTATTTGTTTACCATACTAAGAGCACTTTAGGAAACTGATTCCGATTTCCCATGGCAGTGTAGAGGTTTGGAAACACAGCATGTCCTGCATAGCAGTAACCATAGAGACCCATTGCAACAGGAAAAGTTGCAAGATTGAATGTTGTTGTGGTTGGTGTTCCTTGGCTATGATCAATAACAGCTTTGTCTACCACGCAAACCCAGATCAAGCATATAACCACTAGAACCGTTGCAATAACTCCACAAGCTACAACAACAACAACATCTTAAAAGGGTTACAATGCTGCTTCCAAATTTTCATTTCCATATGACAATTTATATCATAAGTCCACTAAAACCACTTTCAATAAGAGTACTTAAAACGAATGATTAATGTTAACTTAATTATCTGAAAAAATGTCATTTGAATTGGACATTTCACTAATACGTGTCGTATGCGTATCAGTGTTAGATACGTGTCGGACACGAAACATGTCACTTAAAAATGAGCATCCGAGCTTAAGTGCTAGGATATATGCTGCCATTGTTTATAAAAGCATTTTTATGTGTTTAAAAGTTGGTAGATAACATTTGTTTGCAAAAGAAATGGAAAAAGAGAGAAGATAAAGCTTGTACCTGAGACGTAGCTGAGAATACGTAAATCACGAAGCCACACAGTAGGAAGAAGAGCCACTGCTGTCACTATTGCAAACAAAATGTGTGCATTCACTTCAATTCCACCCACACTAATGTGTGCATTTGGAAATAATGTAGATAAGTTGTCACTCTCTACAATTATGTACTCAATACAACAAGCCTGCATAAAATTAACAAGCATTGAATAGATTAAGTTATTCTCATCAAAATCTTAATTAGAAGTTACAATGATTCATCTTTTAAATCATTTTAAGGATCCAAATGTAAACACCTATATCTTCAGAAATGAAAATGAGAATTTGTTCAAATAAGATTTGCTTTAGCTTTACATATATTCCATATTCTCTTGACATGACACATAACAACTGAGATTTCAAAGGCAAGAGTGAAGGAAGTACTTACATATAGTTCCATGTACAGTATTATCTGCATGCAAAAAATGGATTAAAAAATAGTGGCAAGAGATTAGAGACTGATTAATGCTTTGAAATTAAGCATTGATAAATAAAATATTGAAACTCACAGAAATTATGACACGTCCAGTAGTACCAAAAGCTGCTTGGCCAATGTCAGGGTATGTCTCAAGACCAGGTGCACTATCCAAGCAGTAACGCAGAAGCAAACCAGTATAATATGAAAAAAGTGCATACAATAACAATATAGAAAGACCAACCCATCCACCTTCTTTAAGTGCATAAGGGGTTGAAAGGATTCCAATTCCACAAAGGGCATTTATGCCTGCAAAATCCAAAACAGTTAAGCCAACACTCAGAGACTAATTCCTTTCAAGAGTTCACATTCTGACAAAGTTCTAAAAGCCAAATCTTTTACTTCAACAATTTTGTTATATCTACAATCTATATTAACAAATTTGTTATATACAAGCTATCTTTTACTTCACTGTCACTATATATTTGACTGTTCTTGTGCAGAAGATAAAGTACCACAATTAGAAAACATAAACATAATATGCAAAGTTGTGCAGTGTAGTTTTTGTCTCTGAGATTTAGTTTCAGACAAATGCAACATCTTGAAACTAAATAATCTATAAACGTGTAGTTAAAACAGAACAAACAGAGTTTCAAGGTTTCCTAAGTCTTTTTATAAGGGATGAAATCATGGTGCAATTTCAACAGACATAATTGAAAAAACTGTTAATATTTTTATAGCTTCACTATACTTTTATCATTCTTCACTTAATATGGCTTCACTATAGCAGTTATGAGTATACTTACCATTAAGCACAGCTTGTCCAAGAGTGCATTGGCCTGGTATGTGAACTTCATGACCACCAACCTTGGAAGGATCTTTCCTAATGGAAGACTTTCTAGATACTTGTGGACGAAGCAAGGATTGCTCCTCATCTGTGGGTTGCAAGAGTGGTTTTTTCTCTGCTTGTAATATTTCAAGAGTTTGCCTCCTTGTCAAAGATGAAGAAATAAAAGAACTTCCTAATCTTGACAGTGATGTGGTCCCCAGAAATCCAATATTTGGTGATGGTACACTACCATATAGATCAATGGATTGCCTGAAACATTATCAATTGCTTCAAAATAAGTACTTCAACTTGATGCATCTCAGATTCATTAAGCAGAATGCCAAAATGAGAGATGAAGAAACAGATATTCAAAGGGTGATGAACAAAAAGTCTGATCTGTTATCACTTTTTATTACTTCAGAAAGTAAAGTTGATTAACACAAAACTGATTTGTTCAAAACTATGCTTTAAGTTGTGTCTCTCATTGGTACCCCACAAGAGCTTTTGGTAGAAAATTGAAGTAACCTATTTCTAAAAGGCATAAACTCTAAGTTGTACATACACACATCATTTCTTTTCATCACTGCCCTTTTGTTCTAGTTTTTAAAAACTCTTTGGTAAAGAGAAAATGTTATTGGAAAAAAAAATTAAAAAAAGGGTTACACAGCTTTCATTTCTCTGTAAATATTCACTTTTAAACAGAATATTAGATTAATTTGGCTGATATATAGTCAATTACCACAAACATTTTGTGAAACACATAATCAATGTAAAAACTATAATTGATTATCAGAAATTATTGTGAATATGTGTAAAGACGTTTTATTATTTTCTATACTTTTATATCACTTTTTTTTTTCAAAACCTAAAACAATCTATTCTTGATATATTAGTTACTCATTTATTTTCTTCCATTTTTCTTTATATTTTTCGTCTGGTTGAAAAAATAGAAGAAAGAGACACCATAACTGAAAACAAGAATGAGACAAGAAGTTTGTGGGTATTCTCTCTTACACATTTCTCATTTTTACTCAACTTAAAACTTAAACTCACAATGGAACACCTAACCTCTTTAGTTTCTCTCCCTTTTTTTAATTTTATTACAATAAAAACAAGTTAGTTATTTTCACTATTGGGTTAATAAACACATGTGGGAAACATAGACATTCTGAATTTTCATTCCAACATCTTACTTTTCTTCTTTTTCCAACCGTAATTAGTCAATCTTCCTTGAAACAAAAACCTTTTTTTGGCCTTAAGAAATGAGAAATTAAAAAAGTAAAAGTCAAATAAATAGCTTGAAACACACTCATTCATGCCAGATCGAAACACAGTGGGCACACACAGGTGAAGCTAACCTGTAACTTTGAGGCCATGCCATGCTGTAGCTGCTGGGTTTCCTCATTGAATGGTTTTCATTGGAGTCATTCGAATAATCCGAATCGTTTCCATCAATCTCGTCTTTATGCAGATCCTTCTCCATATCTTCATCACTGTCGATGAACATACCACTTTCCAAACCAGTGTTCTTCATCTCCCTTCAATCTTCACTACACTTTCTGTCACTTTTCCAACCAATACTAATCAATCAACAGCAAAAAAAAAAAAAACTCAACGACCCAGAATCACAAAACACAAATCAAATCACAGAACAAACAAAGATCAAAACAAAACCTCGCCCAGAAGACAGCACACGCAGAAACAGATATATTCTCAGACTTCAGATTCGTTATCTCAGCTCACAGTTTTCGAAATCTGGGTCTGTCCCAATGGTCCAAAACAAAACTCAGATATAAGAAATGCAGGAAAACTTAACGTGGGTTGGACCCTAATAGGTCAAAATCTCATAACCTTCCTTATGAAGAAACGTGGTCACATGTGACATGGATCCTAGTCAGATACAGATATATCTATGCATGGGAAGCTATAGCCAGGTTAGTTTTCTGAATCAGTGTCATTATGGTGCATTCTTATCTCCACTGTGTTAATTTAATGTGAATAAAACAAACAATAACAGACCAAATCAGGCAAAGGGTTTTCAGATCAATCAGAAACAACGAGTCAAACCTTTTGAATGTGCCCTTGTTTTATCTTCTTCTAGAATGTTGTTGCATTGGATCACTATCAATGCAAAAAGTTTCGTTCTCTTCACTCTTCAATGTGAAAGTTGATTCACGAAGCTTGCGTTGTATGCTAGTTTTTTCTATGTCAAAATCTGGTGAAACATGCGAGCATAAGAATAGTATGCATTATTGCATGGTCATAGCTATGGATAGCGTTTGCGTTTTGCATGTTACAAGCACGTGCACAGAGTTTGTCCCACATCGTATATGACAAATTATGCATAGACAATCTCATTCTGTTCTGATGATAAAATCAGAATAAAAATTTCATAACATCTATCATTCATTTATTCTTATTATTATATTATTACTCAAAATATAGATTCATAAGGGCTTGTGTATTTTTTTTTTACAATAATAAAAAGAAATTTATAACTAGAAAATTAATTATTATACCAATAGTTAACATAAAAAATGATTATTAAAATATAAAAGTTATATTGTAAAAATAAATAGTTTTTATTAATTTTTATAAATATTGTAATTATAAAATTGAATTACTTATAATTTTTTGTCACATTAATTATTACTTACTTACTTATGGTGAGTAGTTTATTCTAAATGATTTAATCAGTAAATTTGATCGTGGTTGTAAGAGTAAAAACAGTAAGAATGTGTGAAAAAATGGTTACATTTGAAAATTTATATACTAGTTGGATTCTTTTCCTAGACATAGAATTGTTGTAGGCAATTTATCCGGAACAATTTATTTAGAATTACAAAATTTGTGATTTTTACATTTTGTGCAATGATTATTTTCGTGATTCTTATCAGAATACATTTCAGATACTATCTATTTTAAAATTTAGCAGTGAGTTATTCTAACGTTAAAAAAAAAATTGTCAATCGGAATATATATAAGCAAAGAAAAATTTATCCTTCTATTTTTAATTAAATGTTTTGAGTATTATTTTAAAGTTTAGTAACTACATATCACAATTTTATTTAGAAAATACATAATTAATCGGGTTATTTCAAAATACACAACCAATAGGTCAAGAGACTCTTAATTCCTGAATTAGGGGATGCAAATTATGTTAAACTTTGTGTATTATTTTTCTGATTTTATAAGTTTGAAAATGAATTTTAGTTAATAAATTAATTTACTTGCACATTTGACCAGACCAACATGCAAAGAATGATTTTGAGACAAAACGCAGTTATGAATTTACTAAGACATGTGTAGTGTCGGGGGTGGACCCCACAACCAATCTAATGATTGGTGTAAAAGAATTGATGTTCAAGGAAAAGTATTGATGTTGGCACAAATTCTACAGTAAAAGAATAATAATTAATTGGAATGTGTGAAATTATTATTGTGCATTAATATATTTGGTTGGTTGGTCGGCATATTGTGGGGTTTTATTTGAGAAACTTGAGGAATTTAATTTCATTAATTATATAATTAAACATAAATATTTTACATAGTCAATATGGTTAGTATATTAGAAGAAAATTTAAAAGTTGACAATTAATTATTTATTAATATTGAATATATTTTTATTATTTGTTTTTATTATTAGGCTCTGAAAATTTATAAATACATGATAATATTAAATATAGTATTAATTAAAAAAGTAAAAATTCTTATTAATTATTCTGACTAAATACTAAACCTATCCCATGACTAAGAAGTATCAAACCAAACTTGTGAAAAATTATGAAATCTTTTTAAATACAATTCAAACATTTGTTTCTCATGTTTTTCTTGTTTTTATATATTTTGGTATTAAGATCTAAGTTCTTTTTGTAAAAAATATAACTTTTTTCAAAAGAAAAAATTAATCCTACTATATTCTATAAGGACTTTGAGTTTGATCTCATTATTAAAGAAATTTATGTTAATAGTATTATATTTAGTGTTAACTAATTTCTTTATAATAAGTTTTATAAAATAAGTAGAAAAAGTTCAAAATAAATATGATGTCAGAATTGTAGTTCTTCTTCACATTGCAAATCAAATAGATTAAAATCCACATTTGTGTACACCAAACAAAATATGTAAATAAATTTCTTAAAACATTCAAGTAGGATCATGTTAAAGAAATTAAGAGTCTAATACATCCAACCACTTAATCGGATTAGACAAAGAATCGAAAAAATATGACAATGTCATTTATAGAGAAATGATATCATGTTTTTCGTTTGTTTATATTTACCTTTTTATTTTAATCTTAAAGAAACTCATTTGATAACTTTTAATTTTATAATGCTGAAAAGTACAATTTTAACTCATAGCTAAGAGAATCTTTTAGGTTGCAAGGATATTGTAATATTAATTATATTAACGCATTATAAAAAGAAAGAATAAAAATAAGCTACCATTTAATGGGATGCAATAGTGTCTCATACACTAACAAATAGTACAAAAGAAAATAATATTTTCAATCACACAATAGTATATTTCAGCTACAAGTTGTTATTATCAACTTATTTCCATTAAGAATTAATTAGAAAACTATGTCTTTAAGTTTTTGTTTGCCAACTCGAAGTAGGTATAAATTGAATTATTAAAATAGTATTAAAATTATTTAAAGTTTATCATATCTAATATTCAATCCTTATCTCATCATTTACAAATATTTAATTTCATATTTAATAGGACTATTTTTCTTGAATGAAGATTAGAAAATAAAATAAAATATTAATGATTAAAGCAGTTTTAAAGAAATAAAAATTTAAGACATATTTATTATTTAATTAATATATTTTGATAAAGTAATAAATATTCATGTTCAACTAAGATGTTGAGTTGAGTTGATAAGTTATACAAATCAGGAAACCTTTAATGTCAGTTATAAACTCTTTTTAAAGAATAATTTTGCAGTTACTTAATTAATCGTAGTCTACAAACAGCACAAGTTAGCTGATGCCGTTTTATTAATATATTACTTTATTTTAATGTTATTAAATGATTTTACATATTTAATAAAAAAATTATTGAACTAATTGAGAATAGATAAAGGAATTAATTGATTCAGCGAATTAGTATGGTCCAAGGAATTAATACTTTGTATAGAATTTACTTGCTAACAAAAATTCTATGGTTTGCCCTTTTTGGTCTTTTGGCTATTGCTATGTTTTTAGTTTCTCAAAGTTTCAATTATGTTAATTATATCTAATGTGAAAGAAGTCTTTAGATTATAATGGTGTGATTTTATTTTATATTTTCCATACATAATATGATTCAACATATTTCAATAAAAAGACTAAAACTATATAATTGTGATATTTAAAAGATTCAAATTTAATTGATATAATTAAAATTTGAAAAATTAATATCACATAATTACATATATTTAAAAAAATAATAAAACTCAATATGTTTGAATTATACAACGATGATATCTAAAGGACAAAAGTGGAAAGATGAAAACATTTTTCCTTCAGTTTAGATAATATATAAGTTATAGTGACTTGCGAAAAAAACAGTTATTATTAACAAATCATTATTCTAATTCATTGAATTGTACTATTTTAGTTTTACCTAACGTGTATAAGGTGAAAAAAAAAATCTATATTTTTCGTCTAAAAGATAAATACGATTATTTTTTTAATAAAATTTTGAACATAAAACTTTTGTTTTCTTACTAATACTTACTGAAATATAGAAAAAAATACTCAAAATGGGTTCTTCATACATTATTATTTTGCAACTATTTTGATTAATACTAAAATATTTTTCAGTTTAATGAGTAGCATATAGATAAAATCTAATCATTTGAAAATATGTTTAAGGATGTTTAGAAGGATAAAAAAATCAAAGGTATCTTAATAATTATACTACAATAGAAATCTAAATGAATTAAAAAAATTCTTAAATATTGATTAAATTATTCGATAAAATATATAGAAGAGAATCAATTATATTATTAAGTTATGAAAAAATTCATACAAGATATAATATCATTTTCAATTTAAAATCTTAAAAAAATAAGTTTTTTATATCTATCTTTTTATATGTTATTTATTTTTTTATCTTCCTCAAATATGAAATTCTTAACTTCACATTTTGATCTCTAATCACTTTAAAGAAGGAAATCTTTAATAATAAAGTCAAAAATCATGTGCAACCTTTGCAAGAGAATAAAAATCTCTCAAAAAAATGAGATACAAAGCTTTCCAAAAATGAAATAATTGATTATTTCAAAAGATTTCTCTAAGAATGAGATATAAACCTTTCCCAAAATGAAATAATTAATTATTTTAAAAGAGAAAGAATTAGGACAAACATTTTAGTATCAATATGCTTATAAACCTTCTTTCAAAATCAAATACAATTTTTTTAAAATCATCTAACAATATAAAAGTCAAATGAATAATCACTAATTTCATAACTAAATTAAACAAATGCAAATAACGAGCAAATTTATCTTTCAAATCACCAATAGAAATCTCCTAAAAAACAAAAACATTCAAAGAGAATATAAAATAAAAATATTAGCAATTTTAAAATAAAAATTCTATTCACAATTTGAAGTATCATACAAAATCAAAAGTTTTCACAATCTTTTATTTTAAGATCCTTTCTCAATCCTAGAAAGACTTTAAAATGATTCTTTCTTTTTCTCTTAATTTTTTAATATTTATTTTTTAAATTATTTTTCTCTTTTCATTTTCTTTCTTTATGTTCTTTCGATATTATTATTGTTTATTCAAGATTTTCCGAGTCTTGTTTTGTTTCTATATATTGTCTTTCAGTTATAAAGACGAAATAAAAATGTCTTAAATTTTATTCTGTTCGTATTGATCTATTTTTTATTGTTTACGTAAACATGTGATCTGATGACGAAAAGTATAAGGAGTTATTGTAAAAGAATTACAATTAGAAAAAAAAGGTAAATAAAGAGAAAGTTATAGAAAATTATATATAGAGTTGAGAAAAAAAAAAAAAGAGAAAGAAAGAATTAAAAAGAAAAAAAGAAAAGAAATGAAGGAAAGGCATACGGGCCTTCCGTTTCACACATTAGTCTTTAGTAACGGTGTTTATGAATCTCACAATAAAATTCTGTAAATAACATTAATTAAAGTTAAAGCTAATATTAATTATTAAACACAAAATATTTAATAAAGATAGAAAAATATTTATTGATAACATTAATTACATTCATTCATTTCTATTTATTAGACGGTTTTTTTTTCGAATAGTTATTTCTCCCTCTTTGTAAGACTCATCTGTAATTGCCTCATATATAAAAGTATTATTCTTTCTAAAATATATTTAATTAATTTGGTAAAAAAAATGATAAATCTTAAAGTTAATTATATAAGATTATTCTTTCTTGATTTGAGAACAAGAGTAGTTACCGAAATCTTTAAAATAACAATACAAGTCATTGTCCAATTTAATATTATTAACTAAATTAATTAATTTTTTAAAAGGTTCTGAATTACTACTTCGCTCTTCCTTTTTATATGTCTCTTCTAATCTCAAGAATATATTTATTAATATTTTTTTCTTATTATATCCTTGCATATTTTTAACTTTTAAGAAATTTAAATATGCATTTATCGGTTAGAGGAAGAATAAAAAAAAGTAAAATAAGAAACTACATAATTAGCATATATTATAGTCAAGAAAAAATTATTTATTTTATAATTCGTTCATAACAATATCAAAAGACAACTAAGACGATTGAAGGATAACACTAGATAATAGTCCAAAAAGATAAAAGCATGCAATATGAATAATATTAAATAGTATTTTAGAAGAAATGTTAACAATATTATATAACGAGATTTCAGGAGTCATATCCAAAAACGAATTAAGGATGATAAGTTTAAGATATAATTCTAATGAGATATTTATCGAAACATATTGATATAAAATAAAATTTAAGATTATAGGTGAAAAAAATATTTTAAAAATAACTCTTCTCTCATAAAACTTGGAAAAAGATAAATTAAAATCTCATATTATTATCATATTAAAATATTTACCTCTATAAATAAGAAAGTTGTAAACATTAGACAGGAATAGTAACAAAGATGGCAGAAGAAAATTCGAAAGATGCATTGGTAATAGAGAAGATGAAGAACTCTTTGTTGTTTCGGCTCAGAGCACAGAATCCTTCTAACACCATTAACGTGCTCCATGCTTCCTTCATTGAAGATCGTCTTCAACATGTTTTCAAATCTTTTCACACCCCTACTCATCCTCCTTATGCCATTGTATGCTCACTTTTGTATTCATCATCTAACTTATCATCATTTTTTTATTTTTTTTTTTGTGAAGGAGAGAAAAAAAGTACAGAAAATAAGAATAACGATATTTCAAATTAACTGTACAAATAAAAAGGTATTTTAAAAAACAGAAATTCATTTTAAATTTTTCTTTTTTTCTTTGGTGATGTTGCAGATGATAAAAAGGGCAATAAAGGAATTAAATGAGAAAAGTGGATCAAGTGAGGAGGCAATCTCTGAATGCATCAAAAGGGAGTATGATGATTTACCTTGGGCCCATGTTAGGGTTCTTGATGTTCATTTGAGGAAGCTTTGTCTTGATGGGGTTCTTGTGTGTGATGAAAATAGGAGGTATATGTTATGTGAAAGGGAAATAAAGGGTAACTCTAGGTAGAAGAGAAAGAAAAACTTGTTTTTTTTTTTTTTTTTTTTTTTTTTTATAAACATTGAAATTTGTAAAAAGTTATATATTTTGTCTCTTGGTAAGGGTTCTATATTTGAAGTTTTTCACGTTTTTTAGAGAGAGAGAGAGAGTAATATTGTTCTGATAATTTGAATGCTCTAATGGGAAAACTGTTTACAAAATTCGAGTTCAAAATATAAAATTTTGTTTCATGCAAGTTACCTTACTGTGTATGAATCTAGATATCGCTCGATAAATATGAAAATTATTTTGGAAATACAAAATGTGCTTCATAAATTATTAGCACAAATATTATTAGAATCTTATAATCCATTATATGATAAATTGAATATACTTTTATATATTATGAAATATATGACACACGAATAAATATATCATTAATAATATCGCCTACGAAAACAATAATATTTATTTTCTTAAATGTATACAATCATTTTGTTTTCTTTATTAATATATACATATATATAATGTATTGAAAACAATTATCTCTCAATATATAATAATTGTTAAAGTAATAATCATAATCTATAACAATATTATAGCAAATGAAATAATTTTAATTAATCTACACACTTTGTTTTAGAAATTATCTTTTTTATCATTCATATAAGAGTTATTACTTGTATAAATAGATATAATATCTTACTATCATTTTGAATATTTATCTAAATAAATCATTTTTTAGTTGGCTTTCTTTTTATTATAGTATAATTTTTTCACAAAATTCTTAGAATGGACATTTTTTTTAAAAAAATATTACAAATAAATCATATTATTATTATTATATCACAATTTTAATATAAAGGTGGTAAGATTTGAGTTGTTGTGAAATCATATTAATGTAACATTATTTTAGTTTAATTTTATTACGTTGAAATTGTAATGACTAACACAATTTTAAATTAATTTTTAAAATTATATCATAATGTCATGATTTCATTCTAAATTCAATAAAATACCATAATCATAATAAATTTTTTGTTTGCTCACTCTAAGAATTTTGTAAAAAAGTTATACCATAATTAAAAAAAAACTCTTTACTTTATTTCTTTTATAAAAAAAGAAGGAGTTAAAAAAAAAAAGGTAATGTTTTATCCCAACAATCCACAAATGTTAAAAAAAGTATTTTTAAAAAATAGTCAATTATTAAAATAAAAATTAACTTTAAATTATAACTTATTTAAATAATATATAATAGACATTTTCTCACTATATATTTCATATTCATATTTACATTTAATTATATTTTAAAATCACAATATTTTAAATATCATAATTATCTTATGCATGCCTATTAAAATAATGTATATAAAGTTTCGTCACATGCTCGACTGCTTTTAATATATTAACTAAGATGAGAGAAAATTATAATGGTTAGGAACACATTTTATGATATAGAGAGTAATTTATTTTATTTACTCTTACAGTGGCCAGTCAGTATTAAAATAAATTATATTTATTTCCTTACCTTTCTTTTTACAACATAAAAAGAAGTTATTTAAGCTAAATTTTATTCAAGTGTTTAAATCTTCATTTACAAATTTTATAATATTATTATATTAATTATGGGTGATATCAATATTCTATAACAAAAATTAAGTAAGTAAAGTGCTGATTAAATCATAACACTCATGTTATGCTATTAAATAAAAAAAAAACTGTATCTTATTTATTGGTTATATATTTTAATTAGTATGAGATTTTATGTTACAAGTTTAATTTCTATTAAGACAATTAATAAGAAAAAAATTGTTATGAATTATCTATAACAATAGATAATTGCTAAGAAAAAAATTATTATAAATGAAATCAATTATCCAGAGTCATAACTAAATCATTAATTTAGTGATAAAAATTTGATCTAATCTATTTTAATATTTAAAATTAAAGAAAAAACAAACACTTAAAGTGGGAGAGTAACAACAAGAGATTATGTAATTTCTCTTCATGATAACTTACACCAATATGAGAAAAGAATATTCACAAATTTGTTCTTTTAAGGTTTTTGTTATGGCAACTAAAACCTAGTATGTAGTGGTGTGTGCTGTTGTTGTCTGTTGGCTAAGAATGGAAGAAGGAGTGAGGAGATGGGTGGTGAAATTATCAAAGTGGGACCCACAACCCTCTGACTTCTCCTTCGCTCTCTCCCTCCTTCCCTCCCACGAACACTCCTCCATTACCAGGTTCTCTCTCTGTCCAATTCACTGTAATTTCTACCACTCTGTTTCAAATCTCAACATTTCGTTAATTAAATGGTCATAACCACTTTTTGTTGTATGTGCAATCAAGAGATTAAGGTTTGTTTCTGCTTTAAAGACTAAGTTTGAGAATTGAGATTTAGGGATGAAAATTGAAAAGTAAAATACTTGTGTTTCCTTCTTTGTTTCTCTTTAATCTTGTTTTCAAATGTATCCAGAAGGGTCTCCTAAATTGAATGAAAAAATTGTTTTTTTTTTTTTTCCTTTCTATTGTAAACAATGATGAAGTTTTGGCACTCAATTGAAGTGAAATCAAGTGATTTTGACTTTTTAGGTAGCTTTTTGTTCAGTTCAGAAACTTGTACAAATGGGTTTGCGTGGATCCATTGAGTGATTACTTGTTGTGTATTGGTAGGTTTGTTAAATTAGAAGACAGGAAACGTGCACTTGTCAGCCGCATGCTTCAGTACGTTCTTGTCCATGATGTGTTACAAATCCCATTTTCTGACATTGTCATAAAACGAACTTTGGAAGGCAAACCCTATTTGGTATGACCATTTCTTGGAACAATCAAGGATGAGTAGTGATATGTTATGGACCTAGCCAAGCCAAAGTAGATGAATGATAGACATCAGTTTAAGGGTAGAATTCAATTAGACATTGTTGCGGTTTGTTGTAGCAATATAGTAGAATCCCAAAATTGTAGGATCTTGTTATGCATAGAGGGTGGTTTAGTTGCAAGCAATGTTTATTATATGTATACATATATATGTTTGGACCAGTTTTTCCATGAGATTTCTTTTGGACAAAGAGATAGAAAGAAAGAATGAGAAGAATTTCTCCATAAACTAAAATTAGCTTGTGTACAAGTTAAAAGAAGAAATTCAGATAGAAACTTTGCTTATGCATATAACTAAGATTTTGCTAAGAGATGGAAAAACCACTCCATTGACTTGTATAAAGGAATTACTTTTCAATTGTTGATGGGAGATATGTTTGGTGGATATATATAAGAAGAAAAAAGATGAATAATAGTTAAACTAATGAAATTTGTGATATTTTTGTGTTGAATAACAAACTCAATTTTGTTCCTTAAATCATGTATTCATGTTATCTTGTTATTGTGATAGCTTATTTATTTGTTTATATCCTCTTTCCTTTCAGGATTATGATGATCTTAGATTCCCAAATTTTAATTTCAATGTATCCCATCACGGTGACTATGTGGCCATAGCATCTGAACCTGTATGTCTTGTGGGGGTAGACATTGTCTCCTATGATGTTCCACAGGGAGAAACAATTACAGAATTCATTCAACTCTTCTCGTCATACTTTTCATGTTTGGAGTGGGATAACATAGTCATGGCTGGCACTTCTTATGATGTATTAGTTGAATTTTACAGGTACTCTATGTTATACTTCACCTCTCCATTTTTGTCAACTTTCCTTGGTTCTTTGAACTGAAGACAGGCCATGTTGAAAGTCACATGTGTATTTTACCTTGCAGGTATTGGAGCCTAAAAGAAGCATATGTTAAAGCTATAGGGAGTGGACTGACTGAAGGATTGAACAAAGTGGAGTTTTCTCACACGAGATGGACTAATATATCAGCTAAAGTGAATGGGAAGGTTATGACACAGTGGAGATTTTGGCTGTTTGAACTGGGGGATAAACATTCTGTAAGTTCCTCAGCAACTTCAAACACACTTTGACTATAATGACTAGAAATCCACGATTCTACCTTTATTGGACAAAAAAAATAATTAAGAATCCCTTGAGTGAACTTCACTCAAGAGGACCTAACATAGTATGTGTAAAGGATGGATCATTTAGTTCTAGAGTAATATTTTAGATATTTCTACTCTGAAGATACCCATTTTACTGAAATTTAATTGTTTGTGCTGAATAATACACAATTTAATACAAAAAAGGGTTAGTATTATTTTCGCCATATATGATATATCTAATTGATATCGAAATGGTTTTAGAACTTGTACATGTTTCTCTCACCATTATGAATTCATGCATCTGCTTTTTAACTCAGTTTTCTTGTTTTACAGGTTTCAATTGCGAAAGTTCACCCAATATCAGCTGCTATGAATTACAAAAGAACATTGAAGAAAGTAGACTTTACTGAAGACGAATATACTCTAGGTCTTAATCTTCCAAATGTAGACTTTTTAGAATTAGGAATAGAACAACTTATTTCAATTTTACAGAAAGCTCTTGATTAGAGGATATATGTTAATGTAAAACTATTTAGAAAAAATTGTACACGCTGATGAAAATATGAAAACATTGTTACTTTAAAAAGGCTATATTCAGTACATCGATAGAAAAACATAAACCCCAACTTTCTCAATCCAAGTAATCTTTTCTGTAATGCGTGTAAACTTCTTAAAACAATAATAGTGTTGCGAATACTCAATAAATAATCTTTTTAATAAGAAACTAATTAAAAATACTTAAATTTGTAAGTTATTGTATATTTAAGCGTACTTTTTCGTAGCACTGGTTCATCATGCATAGCAACTAACATAAATTATTATCATATTTTTAAAATAAAAAATTACCATAATTAAAAAAAATTATTATAAAATAAAAAACAGTTGCACACACTAAATAGTTAGTTATCAGAAGTGTATCCTTTATATACGAATATACTAGTATAGAAAATTAACTATTACTAAAGTTTATACTATGTTTCAAAGATAAGAGAATTCTTACTTTACTCCAAAAACAAACTATAAATTGTTAATTTTACCAAGTTAATGACTCCCAACTTCTCTTAAATTAGAAGTTACCAAGCTTTCCAACATATCATGACATGACACCAAGGTAAGAGAAGTTTGATCCTCAAATGAAATTAAAAATCTGTTTCCTTAATATATGGAAGATTGATAACTGAAATACAATATACATGAATTAAAGGAGTGTTATACTAGTCCATTATTACATGTAGCTCTGAAATTAAAATTAAAATGATTCTTTCATACAACACTTGTCTTGTATGGTGGCACCCCTATCATTGGCTCCATAGGAGCCAGTTGAAGTCTTAGAAACTTATAAACTGATTCTGTTGTCTCAGCAGCCACTCGAACAACAAGACCAATTTTCTGCACATAACTGAAGTTTCAGCCACCAACATTTTATTACGTGAAACTCATGAAATTTGTCCAATGATAAAAGTGTTTGAAACTTGACTCCTCTAAGTTGAGACTCTATAAACATCGACATCACACTATGAAATAATTTAAGACATACCTTGGGACCAAAGGCACTGCAGGAAGCTATGAAGCTTGGTTTCGTAATGAAATGATCAGTTTTAGTTCTCTGGTGATGGTGACTCAAAGCAGCAGAAGGATGCAGTAATTGCTCAGACATAATCTTTTTCACGTGATCTTGCATGAGATTCTGAATATACTGCATTTTTGGCCTAAAAAATCACATAGTACATGAATGATGAATTCATAATACAATAGGTATTAATCCAAAAGTAAGACGAAATAAGCCACTCACCCCAAGAGTACAATCATTGCAATTACTTGGTAATTGTGCATGTGCTCTTGTATGTGCCCATTTTTTTCTTTCTCTAATAACGTCTGTTTGTAACAAGAAGCCATTTGAGAATAATATGGGAGGAAACGACATTAATCAAATATCACCTTAAAAAGCAATACATACAAGAAATTTTGATGCTCTAATTTTAGCATCAAACAAGATATATTGTCATTTCAGAAAGCTGCCAAGCACAACATCTTGCACAGAGGACAGAAAAATGCAAAAGCAACATATTCTGCAAGATTTGGATCTTCTCAATTTAGCTCTGTACATGATAATTTGAATAGCTTGTTATTTTGAACATGATATTTTGCTAAATTATTTATAGTTCTATCAAAAGTTCTATTTATAATTCCACCAAGGGAGAGAAGCCCCTTTTGCAACTGAATGACCAGATATTTACAAATTCATCTATGTTTCCCTATCTTTTAACCCTCTACCATCTCTATGTCACCACATAACCATCTTTAATAGTATACGCATTTTTGTCTAACAAACTATACATATTATAAGCATAACAAGGACAGCAATAAAAGAAATACCGTATCCAGAAATAATGGTTGACCCTCTTCTAAGAAAATGTTATTGGTGCTTTTATATAGATCAAAATCCCATTTCTCTCCACTTTCATGGCGCCCACTTGTAATCCAATCAACCATGACCAAATTTGAGTCTGAAGACACATTGAAGACTTGTTTCTGATAGTATCTTGCAGTTGAAAAGCATGTCACTGGATCTGGAATGATGGCTAGAAGTGCATTGCTTCCAACTCTAGCCTACTACACAATGATTTCAAATGTTAACCCTGAAAAATCAAGTTCGTCAAGGCATTTCTGTTGAAAAGTAGTAAAGTGTTATGCCGTAAAATGTTCATTTATTAGACTTCCACTATAAGTATAATACTCTTGTCATGGCCATAAATGTTGTTATTGACATCAGGAATTGTACAGTGAAAAGCAATCAACCCAAATCCTTTGTCTCCATAGTGTAATATGACTCCTCTAACTAAATAATGATAAGCATAAATGCAAAACCAGCAAAAGAAATACTCTGTTTTCACCTCTAATATTTGCTGAGAACACTTAGATCCCACGGATTTGTAGACCTGTATAAGGACAACAAAATTATCAATGATATAAACATAAGCCAAGTCAAAAGACCAGAATTCACTCTAACAAAAAGCAACAAATTTAAGAAATAATATATATCATGATTGCTATAATTACAGAAATAAGGAGCTAATCTTATATAATCAGGCACATTTTCATTTATTTCCGTATCATATCTTTGTATTAGAGGATATCAAATCTGCCCTATTTATTGTAGTGGTTCTTTTTTCTCAATGTAAATAAAGGACTTGTGTTGTCTCAAAAACACACATATGCTCTATTTATTGTAGTGATCCCTTTTTCTCAATATAAATAAAGACTCGTGTTGTCTCAAAAAACACAAAGTTTTAGCTCAATGTTTCTTTCTTTCCTAGAGTTCAACAATGATCATAAGCACCCTGCCAAAAAGCCAGCTCAAATAGATCAAAAAACAAAGAAAAAAGCCAATCAATAAGAGAAAACAAGAAATTAGTCAACCTTGGTGGAACCTTGGGTTGTTAACACCATGGTACAAGAATCTCCCACACGAAACTTACATGAAATGTGATCACCCTACACCTCACAAGGTAAGCACAAATCCACCATCATATGCAAATAAAAACAAAATACCAAGACAATGAAACAAAAAAAATACAAAACTTACAGATACAATTCCTCCCCCATAATTGAGAGCATAAACCCATACAGCATCAGTTTTGGAAGAACCCACCTAAGCAATCAGTGAAAGAAATTTTAGCATTCCAAGCTAAGATTTTTAAAGGGGAAAATGTATTTTTTAGTTCTTAATACTTTCAAACCTTCAATTAAACGAGGTCAAAGTTACACAATAATATAAAAGAGTTACTTATAATGCTCCTGTAAAAAAAACTTACACTGGCAAATAATAATCAGATATCATCCTTGAATCAAAAGCCTTAAATAAGAAATTGATGATCATATTCTGTTAAAGATATTTGCATAATAAACCAACTAAAATTGAAATAATTTTTAAAATAACTAATACAAAATTCATGCCCAACATATTTAGATGACAGTTTATAGTATATTTTAATATAAAGAACCTTTCTTGAACCAAAGATTAGTGAAATTAAAGAGAAAACCTTTTTGGGTATGAAGAACCTGAGGGGATATCTGGAGAAACAACTTGTCGCAGATGATCTGCCTCCCACTTTTTCAACCACCACTGAACCTTCTCCTTCTCTGCTTCCTTTATCACTTCTCATCCTTCTGCATCTACATTCAACAGATGCAGTGCCTTGGCTGGATTCAAATTGATAAGAAAAAAAAAAAATGTTTTCAATATTCTCCTTCACATGGTTGGACTGAGATTTTAGAAACAGATAGAAACAGATAAGAAACAATAAGAAACATGATTTGCATTCATATTATACCAAGTTCAAAATTATGAAAAAAAAGGAAGAAAGGTGAGAGCTTGAAACTTGATTTGGTTCAAGGAGTGAGGAACACAGTAAGTGGCAAATTGAAACCCAATTTTGAGATTTGTAGGGTGGACTAACCCATGATTTCACGGTCAATCTAATTAATCTAGAAAACTACTTAAATAATTTTAAATTGTTAAAAATGTATTAAGTAGTTTTAAATATTACAAATATTATTTAAATTTTATTAAAATAGATCAATTTAAGAATTAAAATGTTAATTATTTAACATTATAAAAAATACTTAAATAATTTTGTTATTAAAATTGTCACTTAGAGTTAATCCAAATATTAAACTCGATGTTTAATATCTATTAAGTATTATTTGTAGATGTTAAATGCTTTTCTTTTATACTATGAGATGTGCAGAAAACTTTGTATATCTTCTTCCTCATGATAGTTTAACTTTGGTTGATATAGTAGTTGATCAAATATAAGATAAGTAGAAGCAAATATAGCATTCTGCAAATTAGAAAATAAAAACATTGGAATTCATAATATAATATAAGTAATCTTTTTTTTTATATATAAAATTTACTAGCTAACAAAGTCTTTTATATTTTCATGAATGTACTTTGCATGTATATAAGGAACATGTTTGGATTTTTTTTTAAACTTGTAAATAAAAAATAATTATTAGATAAAATCTTAAAGATTTTTAATTAGAATAGTGTGAGCAACATATTTAAAAACATTTGAATGAAATTAATAAATTAAAATAAAATTTTAATTAATCAAAAATGTTTTTACTTGCAAATCAAACAAATTCAAGAACATGTTTAGGATTAAAAACATTTTTAATTCACCAAAACGAAACTTAACATTTAAACTAAAGTATTATGAAAAATAAAATAAAATGAATTACTCACTTAAGCATAACAAAATTAAAAATAAATAAATCTAGAATTAAATACAAAATTAATATCTTCATAATTGTTCAACATGTTATCATATTATAATTGAAAATATCAAATTTTAACTTTGAAAGAGTCTCCTTATTAATAATAGTTTTTTTTTTATTTAATGATATGAATTAATTGACTTGATGACTATAGTATTATATGTCAAGAAGAATTCTATTACCATAAACAAATAGATTTAAAGTCATTTCTGATAAGAGAGAAATAGATTATCTGAGTTAATTATTTAATCTGTAGAACAAACATACTCAAGCATTAATAAGATTAATAAGATTAAGTTTAGATCTACATTAATAATAAAATTTGTTATTATGAACCTATGAATGGATAATAAGTTGTTCAAGTATCATTATAGAATATACTCCACAAAAATATAATTACAGTTCCTATCATCTTTTATATATACTTACTTTAACTTCATTAGTCCTCTAACCGGAATTTAAGAATATATTTAACTTAAAGATTTCACCTACATAACAATAAATAGTCCGAAAATTCTAAGTTAATTTCATGACACAACAATCCCCCCATACGTCAACTTACTCATTTTATCTTCAACAATGATCATTTCACATCTTCATCATGGAGTATAGAGTTAGTGTAATCTTTATAACGTTTGTAATTCTTGAAAAAACAAAGATAGTATCTTTCTGTGTGAAAAACTTAAAATAAGAGAAAAAGAAAAAGATAAGATAATTCTCGTATATTTTACATTGATTTATAATTCCGTACGTGAAAAAGATAACATTATTTTATTATAGCTTCCTAGTAAAGGAAAAGGTGAAAAGAAGACCATTATTCAGTGAAATCACTTAAATGTTTCACTGACAATAACAAATGCGCGTGCCCACCTGTCTCAACCAAACACAACTAGTTATTCAATTCCAAAGATCTGTTAGCAATAGGTGAAAGGCAAAAAAGGATAAACTTCTTCCCAATTAAATCATTAAAGTACAAGGAATCACATAGTTGATACGTTTACAAATTTCTCTCTATGCAAAATTAAATGTTTAAGGAAATTATAGTTAAAAAAATGACACTTTTTCTTCTTATATTGAATGGAAGATACCAATTACAAGGAATGCACCTCCATGGTCCACACCTTCAAACCACCGCAAGTCATGCCTTGATCAAACACTTTACCTCCAAACACTACCTCCTTACAATCTACATAAACCCTTTACACTTTAACTCTATGCTCTCTCAAAGTTTTGTTCTTTCTTCCATGGCAACACCAAAGATCCACTTCTTTTCCTCTTTCTTATTGTGTACCACCTTTCTGTGCTTCCTCCACTGCACATTGTGCCTGCTGGACCCGGAGGATGAGGTTGGCATTCTGGTTCAAGCTGATGATGATGATCAGAGCAACAGAGATTCTAGAAAGATATGTGACTTTTCACTTGGAAAATGGGTTTATGATGACTCTTACCCTCTCTATGACTCTAATTGTCCATATATAAGCTCTGTAGTTACTTGTCAGAAGAATGGTAGGCCAGATTCTGATTATGAGAAGTGGAAGTGGAAGCCATCTGGTTGTACCTTGCCAAGGTATATAGGGTTGTTCATGCTTTTGGTATGAAAAGGCTTCAAATTTTGGTTTTAGATTCTGTCTTTTAAACACTAACCTTAGTTTTTAGGAGATAATGAACATACAGATGTATAAGTAACCTCTTGGAGTAATATGAAATGCATTTAATAAACTGTAAATTATTGAAGTCAAACTTTAAATTTATTGGATAACAACACCAACCTTTCTTATAGTGTTGTTGGTAAGTTTTGTCCTAATTTTTATATTATTTGAAATATCCAAATTTTTTCTTTGTACATGGGAACAAATTTTGATTCTTACTCCCCTTTTAGTTAACATGGATATGTCAGTCTTGTGAAGCAATAAGTTTGTAGAATGAGTTCAATACTTGGTCAGGGACAAACTACTGCTTATGAAAATCTAACTTCTTGATGACATGTGCAGGTTTGATGCACTAAGGTTCCTTGGAAGAATGAGAAGAAAGAGAATAATGTTGGTGGGTGATTCAATAATAAGAAACCAGTGGGAATCTCTAGTTTGCTTAGTGCAAGGAGTTATTCCAACTGGTAGGAAAAGGGTGACTTATAATGGACCTGCAATGGCCTTCCATGCCATGGTGAGATATTTATCATGACATGTTTTGTTTTGCTTTTGTGAAAATTATTGACCACTTAGTCTTCACCTGAAGGATTTTGAGACTTCAATTGAGTTTTTCTGGGCACCCCTCTTGGTAGAAGTGAAGAAAGGTTCAGAAAATAAGAGAATTGTACATTTGGATTTGATTGAAGAAAATGCAAGGTATTGGAAAGGAGTTGATATCCTTGTATTTGATTCAGCACATTGGTGGACTCACTCTGATCAAACCAGCTCGTAAGAAGCATTTCTCATTCTCTAATTTTTCCATCTCCAAACATGTTCTAATTCTTTAAGATATGTAAGTTATGTCATGATAATACCAGGTGGGATTACTACATGGAGGGAAATAATCTCATAAGAAACATGAGTGCAATGGTTGCTTATGAAAAAGGACTCAGCACATGGGCAAGATGGGTGGATCAAAATCTAGACCCTCTGAGAACCCAAGTCATTTTTAGAAGCATGTCATCTAGGCATAACAGGTACTTCTATTTCTATAAACTTTCCTTTTTTTCTAATGAAGGAAAAAAAAAAGTTGGTATGACCCTATTGTAAGGTATGAACTTTAGTGTCAAATTGGAAGTATTAGACTCTACTGTGAGGTTTTCAAGGCCTTGTTTTGAGCTTTTCAACCATAATGATAATGACCCACCTTTCATGTTGTGGTTTTTCCAATGTTCTTTTAATTAGTATCAGACCATGCTAGGGCTATGGTTTTCTATTATCTTTGCCTAAAACATAATCTTTATCTTGAATTCCAAATTGGAAGTATGAGTTTCTAGTGTTGTTTATAAAGTAAATTGTCCTACTACTATGACTAACTTTTGTGGTATTTGTTCTCTCAAAGTTCTTATCAATTAGTATCAGACTTTTGTTACATATACTATTACCATTTTTGTTACATATCAATTAGTCCTCCTATTAGAATGCAATTACCATTCTTGATTCTTGTTACATATACTGACTCTTCATCATTGCATGCAGAGAAAATGGTTGGAAATGCTACAATCAGAAGCAGCCTCTTCCATTTTTCAGCCACCTACATGTTCCTGAACCTCTGATGGTGCTACAAGGAGTGCTGAAGAGAATGAGGTTTCCAGTATATCTGCAAGATATCACAGCAATGACAGAATTGCGCAGAGATGGACACCCTTCAGTGTTTATGAGGGCAATAGGCCAAGATGAGAGGCAGAAACAAGGAAAAGGCCTTTCTTCTGATTGCAGCCATTGGTGCCTCCCTGGTGTGCCTGATATTTGGAATGAGATGCTGAGTGCATTGCTTGGAATATAAGAATGGAGTGTGTTTTGGGAAATGCAAAGAGTGTACAACAACTGATCTAGATCAGCATTTACTTTACATTATCTAGAGCCTTTCATGATTGCTCTTGCATGAACATGGTTGCTTGTTGGTGTTCTATTTATTAGTATGTTTTGTTTGATGGAAATATTGCACTGAAGTTGTATTTTTCACCATAATTTGGATAAATGCAGTATATAGAATCTTAAATACTTATTTATGTAACAAAGTTTACAATAAGGAGAGATTGAGTAGGAAAGAAAGGAAATAAGATAAGTAAAGGTTTTATAAAAGAAGTTGAGCATAATGAAGGAAATGAATGCAACCTCCTAATAGGGTAAAGAGAATCATTGAATTGAACCTTTGTTACAGTTTTGAAATGATTGTGTTAGATAAAAGCATTACAGCAGAAACAAAGCATCATAGAATGCTTAAAAAGAGAAAAGCATAGATATCAAACATCCTCTATCTCCTCCTTTGATTTCGTGATTTTCTTGAAAACTTTTTGATTGAACCAAATTTTTGTAAGGAGATGATTGAACCAAATCTTGAAGTGAGTTACATTTAACATAAGAAAAAGCAAAAACTTGAAAAGTGCTTGATCATTTAAAAATCAATTTTTTTTTTCTAAGAAGATGTGTAAAGCATTAATCTAGTGGATTTTTTGAATTCATGAAAATAGAGAAAGAAGGAAATAGAAGTTAAAAATCATTACTATATTTGATTGGTGAATACCTGGTTTGGTTTTAGATATAGATTAGAGAGATTGAAATATCTGATGTATAGGTATTAATTTATTAACATTGGTAGGTAAAAGTTGTCTTAATTTATATCTCTTAATTAAGTAGTTCAGAGTTTAAGTTTTGGTTAATTATGATGAAATGTTAATTTATGTCATTATATTTAGTTTAACTTTTATTCTTATCTTAGATGACATTCCTAAAATTATAGATGATATTTGTACATTTTTTGATTTAAAATATCTACTCACATTCTTTATGTTTTTATGTAAAAGAATATTTATTACTTTTAGTTTTTAAATAAGTATTAACCTCTTATATTATCTTAATAATATCATTAATTTTAATTATTCATAAATTTATTGATTTTATTTTAAAACGTATTAACTGTTACCCTTAATATCTGGGAATAATTAAATGCATGTGATATGACAGTTTGAACACTAATTAATATAGATTAATTAATTAAAATGTAAAAACTATATTCAAGATTTATATTTTTTTTAGGTAAAATTATCATTGTTCTTTTAGCCCTTTAAGTATTTTTTTTTCTCTCTTCTATTTTGAAGAATAAAAAGAAACATAATGATATCAAGTGCATCTCTTAAACAAGTACACAAATATTTCACAATTTATAAAAAGTTAATAAAATAATTTAATACACTTAAAAATCTTTCTTTCATTTACATGATCTAATTTAAAATAAAAGTAGATACTATTATAAATAATTAAAAAATAAGGAATTAAAAATCCCAAAAAAATGAATTAACAAAAATCATGAATTTTATTAAATACAATTATAAATAATTAAAAAACAAGGAATTAAAATAGTTGAGAAAAATGAATTGAAAATCGGATTTTATAAAATATAAAGACTAAATTGTGAAAATCAGTTCGGAATTAATTCAGTTTATATTTTAGTTAAATATCTCAACCTAATATTTTATTATTGAAAATCAGTTCTGAATTAATTTTATTTGAAAATTGATTTTTGAATCCATCTTCTTATTGAAAAAAAGATCACAGGTGGAGTCAAGGTCAGGCTCGTGAACAAATAACTTCATCAATCACCCTTTTGTGAGAGAGCGACAAAGAATCCCTCTTTGAAATCTGACACTACGGAATTTGGAATTTTCACAGATTCTCCAGTGAGGGACTCATCACCAACTTTTACCACTTTGCTTGTTTCAAATCAATTATTGTCACTTATAACCTTTGTTTTCTTTTTTTTTTTCTTTTACAATTTTGTCTTCAGTTTTGGGGACTGCAATCTGGTTACCCAAGAGAGGCACTTGGAGAGTAATACAATGGTATGTCACTTTTGTGTGCCCTTTAGTTTCTAATCCTTCTTTACTGTGTTAAACCATGGATTATGGTTTCAAATTGAAAGTTAAGAATTGGGTTTGCGTGTTTGTGTTGAAGTCATTCCAAGTTAAGTGAGGGACCTGGAATAAAATGTTATTTTCTATTTGCTTTTAGGTTGTGAAAAATAATAAAAGGGAAAAGGAATTGGTAAAAACCATTGTCTTTGCTGTGCTTTCATGAGAAAAGAAATAGGAGATGTGGGTCTGTATAATTAACCTCCTTTGTCTCAAGAGTGTGTTTGAGCAGACCCTTGTGAAAATATTAGCTGTGATGTTAGAAGATTGGAGATCATGAAGATGTCCATAACTTGTTTGATTTTTGTTTCCTTTAAAGTTGCATATGGTGTTACTGAGGTTGAATCTTGCCATATGATTGTTATTTTGGTTTGTATATGGAAGAAAATGAATAGGTTACTCCCTGTTTTCGTTCTATTTCATTATCAGTTCTAGAGGCCTCAACCAGGTGTGCTTTAGCATCTTTCAGTTATAGAACAGATACCCTGAGCTATGATAAGCATCAGGGCTATAATGTTAAACGCTAATCTTACTCTTACTCATAGCATAGATGGGAATTTGTTAGGTAATTATTGATGGATATCTGTTTTGCATTATGGAAAATTTGGAGTGGTCTTGTTAGGAATGTTGATAGGGAAATTAGGAAATGGAAAGATCTTTACAGGTCTTGTAATTAGTATGTGACAGGGTAGTTATTATCTCGGTTAGTGAGTGAAGTGAGGATATTATGAATAGGTCCTCAGTTGTAAGTGGGAATTAGCTTTTGAAAAATTAAATTTGGAACTGTATATGGCCAGTGTGAATAGGAGAGCGCTCCTTATTGGGTAATTGTTGTTTACCTTGGTGCCTTTGTTTTTGTTGTAATCGTAGAAATAAGGACCTGATCCAATATAATCAAGAATATCTAGACTATATATGTATTATTAAGAACATTTTTATTTATTCTCAGTCATATCTTTGTTATTAGAGGGTATCAAGTCTCCTCTATTTATTGTATTGATTCTTCTTTCTCAATATAAATAAAGCATCCATGTTGTCTCAGAATATGGTTTCAGCTCAATGTTTCTCTTTTTCTTGAAGTTTAACAGTTTTCATGAAGTGTGAAAAGACACAAGTATTTCAGTCACTATGTTATTGCAGCAGAGTGTGTTAGGATTTCTACTTCTGTTTTGTTGTCACTCAAATGGGATTTCCTAACATATACTAATTTTTTGTTTATTGACAGGATATGTACATTCGTGTTAAACGTAGTAAGACAACCTACTTCATCCGGTGCAAGGCATCTGATAAAATTATTGACATAAAGCAGAAGTTGCAAGAACTTGTTGATCAGCCGACTAATAACCAACGGTTAATTCTACCTGGCACAGGGGAAGTACTAGAAGACTCTAAGACTTTGGCAGAACAGAAGGTAATGTAATATTACATTTTCTATGGTGTGTACTTTTTATATATTCTTTGTAATGTTTGCATATATGTATATCTAAGTCCTGGGTATTTTAACATGTCAATTTTTAATCTGTAGCTGATGTTCTGTTTGACCCTTGTACCACTTACATCTACATCTCACAGGTGTTGACAATTTCCTATATTTATTTTACTATTCAGGTAGAAAATGATGCTGTTGTAGCACTGACCTTGAGAAAAGGTATTGCATATTATTATCCTTTCTCTAGGTACCAATTCAGTTTCCTTTCTTCCTTCACTTATTGTGTGAAGTATCCTATTACCTGTTGTCTTTGTTGTTCTTGGAAAGATCCTTGAATTTGGATATAGACATTTTCATATTCAGGTCATCCTTGATTTTAGTTGGGTTAATTTGAACAGTATAAATTTCTTCAGGGAATTGACGTAAGTAGGATCTGTTCGGAAATCCAGCAAATTGTAATAATAATAGTCTTCAAATTTTCAGGCCAAATATCAAGTATTCGTGGACTACTTTTGGAATTTGTAGATGTATTTTAGGCGTACAAAAATATACTTTAAACTCCTTTTGGCATTCATAACAGACGCATAGGATTTCTGTGCATTTGGTAACTCTAGTGGCTTAGCTCCTTTACTTGTCTATAATTTTAATCATTTGGTATTTTTCTTTCGAAAAACACGCTTGTTTGTTCAATTTATAGAATCTTGAAACTAATCATAGTGAGTTCTTGTTTGATAAGAAAACGTGTCTTCTACTGTATAGCTAGACCATATTCATATTCATGTTATTCAAGAATAGGAGTGAATTGAAATCTATATTGTACAGCCAAGCCAATCCCAATATTTTAAATTTATTTAATAATGTGAATTGTGACTGTGAAATAGATGTTGAGGCAACCTGGCAAAGAACACGACTCTTAAGTAAAATTTAGATGTAGTATAGGAAATGCAAGCTTTAGCAAGAGGTGCCACAATCGTACATAGAGGTGAAACTTAGAGACCATACCTTATAAGTCACATGGTTTAAGTGTCCTGGGTCCATCACACAAAAACAGAAATTAGGGTAAATGTTAAACTGGCACCAAAACTTAAAGAGAAATTTTTGCTCTGAAAAATGTTGATCCCGTCCTGACCAAAGTGACCAAGATGAGAACTTTTTACAATGTTATTTTAGAAATAGAATGACTAATTCCCTTTGATTATTTCTCCCTCTATGATGTGTAATATACACCTTTTGAACTAATGGGTTAGTAGGATTCAAGTGGGGTGGATGAAACGAATGATGTGCCTCAAGTGTCTTCTGTGACCATATCACTCAAGCTCAGCGGAAAGTTTCATCATGCAACTATAGACCGGTAGTGCTGTGTTTTATGAGTAGCAAAAAGCCATTAAGAAAATAAGCTCAACGTAGCATAGGTGAGAATGTTATGTGGGATAAGTGGACACGTTAGACAAGATAGGATTTAAAAGTAATTCATTAGGAAGAAAGATGAGATAGCATCTGCTGTAGAAAAAAAAAATAGTAGAATCTCACCTCAGGTAGTTTAGGCATGTATACAGAAGGCCAGTAGAAGCCCCAAGTTGGGAAGGTAGCCTGTAGCCCTATTACTAATGGTAAAGTGAGGCTCAAAAAACTTACAGGCAAAACCATTGAGAAGGTTTCTCCATGGACATAATTTGTCGTAAAACTGTGACAGCATTTAATCCATGTAGCTCACCTCATGCAGTGGGAAAAGGCTTGTTCCTTATATTGTGAATTGTTGCTCCATAACTTTTTGAGGCTTCAATGGGACTTTTTGTTTGGCAATGGCTTCCCTTTATCTACTGTACAAGCCTCTGACAATAGTCCTTTTGGACTTTCTTTTGTTTTGCCAAATAGAATATTATTCAAATGCATTATTCTGCTTAACTTTTATTATTATTAATATTATCATCATTATTATTATTATCATCTAGTCATGGTTCTGAGTTAGGAATATGGAATCATAGAATTATATAGTTGATCTCATTCTTTCTGAAAATGGCATTCACAGTATGTTCTTGTCAATTTTAGTGGTGGAACCGAAGTCTCAGTTATTGCTGTATTGTTATTCCCAACAGAAAAAAGAAGCACTTATTATACGTTATTAGCATGCTATAGCTGCTTGGAATTGCACGCATTATTTCTTTAACTTGAAAGGGACCTACTAACAACACTTTATAACCTCGGAAAAATTGTTTCAGTTGGATTTTACTGCTCCTGTCAAGGTCAAAACTTCCTGTTTCTAATTCTCTAAAACACATCATGTGCTTTTAACTGGAATTTAATGAGGTTTGAAAACCAAAGAGGCCAAGATGGCAAAGGAACACAAAATTCTTTTCAATCCAAAAGTTAACTTGAGTTGCAGTTGTCAAATGATGGATTGGACTTAAAAGATTGTTCCTGGAATTAAAGTTGTCTCGTCAAAGTGATAATTCACGTATTTAGTGTTAACTTACATGTAGCTTTTATTCTCATATCCACCATATTTAGTTGTTGCACATATACCTTTGACCACATTGTCTTTTAAAGAATCATTAGGCATGTGCATACACAGCTCCTTTAATTTTCAGTAGCAACATAATGAAGAGTTACCCTTCTGTTCTTTTCCAGATGATAATGAGTTTGAGGAGGTCAACATTGTTCGGCCTAACGATTTCTACCAAGCACGGGATGCAGATGGTGCCAGTTGGTAAAGCCATGGCTAAATTGCATTACTGGTACCCTGCTCATGGAATAATTGATAAATATTCCTTGTAATACTTTAAATGAAATTTCCATGTTATGTGCTAATAGTACTGTTTCATTAATTTATCAGTTGACATGATGAAATCCATAATGGCTCAGGAAACATTTCCCCAAACGATTGATCAATTGTAAGAATAATTATGTACTTGTTATATAATACTGAATGTATTACCTGAAGAGAATATGGCACTTTCTGAATCTTTTGAATCAAATTTGTGGGCTGTCTAGATTGGCTTTATACCAATGTAAATGTAATGCTGAAGGACTGGCATATTAAGGTCAGTCATATATAAGACGTGAATCATTTGCATAATATTGGCTATTGGGGGTAGGTACTTTTAGTTTTTATATTTGTCAAATTTTTGTATTTTAGTTAATAGTACTTATAACCTATTTTAGTCCTCAAGCAAATAATATTTTTTATGTATTAGTCCCTGCTGCCAATTGTTAAATAACTTAGTTAAATTAGATGTTTGAGCACTGTACAAAATTTTAATTCATTTTTGCAAACTTGACAACAAATTTTACTGGTTGTTAAATCAGTGAAAAATTGAAAATGACGATGGTTCCACCATACACCTCCTGCGATAATTACTGTAGGGAACATCCTCATTTTAAATTTCTGGCAATTGTAGATCTGTGAAAAAAGCTCTAGTGGTTTAACAAGTTACTAAAATATTCATAATAGTCTTCCATCGTGAGTTTTCATTTTATGGTAGTATTTCAACATCTAAACTATACTTGTTAGGGGAAAAAACAATTCCTAATGGAGGTTCTTCCCAATTAATCTGCATAATTCTTGGTGCCTTCCTAACATGAAAATCTATATTAAAATATTTTAAAATAGTAAAACCATATTATTCATATCTCCTTTTTAAATAGAACCTGAAAGTGTAATTGAAGTCTTGATCATGTTCAATGCTTGCCAAATAAGATTACGATGGCACTCGAATTTCAACTTATTCATCCAAATGGTCCAAAAGATGTTTGTTGTGGTTGCAACAACATATAAATCTCGGACAGGAACACTAATTTTATTCTTGAAATATTCGATAATTGATGAATTTCAGGGTTTAGAATTTAGGATGAAAATGATTTTTATTACTCAAATGAAAGTTAGAACAAAATTTACTTTGAGGTAATTCTTAGATTAGTATTTACTTTCAATGTATTTCCATTCATTCTAATTTTAGGCGTTAATAGTAATTTTTAGTCTAGGTTGTATATGTGTCTAACAGGCTCAAAAAGAATAAGGAGGTGTGACCAACATAGTTCTAGAAATCAAGAAGAACACGATAAGCATTCAATCCCAACAAGGATCATAAAACTTTCGCAAGGTCAAAGTAAGGTTTTTGCTTGTTGCACCTCATGTTACTATTTGCACCTCCATGTTAACAGTAAAAAGACTAAATATCCTTCCTAGCTGCCACAAGGGAGAGAGAAAGGGAGAGAGACTAAATAGACAAAGATTTTCAAATTTATATACGTTAAGTTTTTCATTTACATACGTACTAAAATTACATGCGTACTAAACAAGTATTTATATAATTTTGAATCACATACTTATTTCATACTAAAATTACAGGTTAATTAATAAACAAATATACTGTTTAAGTTTTTTATTTCTTAATAAAAAAGACACTAGTGCTAAAGCAAGAAGCTTCGTTTTCGAAGTTTTCATTCGTCATCCCAAAAAAAATCTTTTCCCACCCTCATATTATATAATGGGCAATTTTTCATCATTTTAACTAAATAGGTGAAAAAAAAATTACGAAAATAAGTAAGTTGTGTCACATAAACACGACTTTTTCACTTGAAGATGTGCCAAGAGGACATAATTTCAGTGCAAAAGAATAAACCTGGCACCACTTCAGTAAAAAAAATGAATTGAAGTTGTGTCACAAAATGAATTGAAATTGTGTCACATTAATGAGATTTCAATGTAAAAAAATGAAATAAAATTGTGTCAACGTGACACGATTTCAATGTAAATTTTTTTTATTACGGAAGTTGTGCCACATTGACACGACCTTAATTTTTTTTACCGAAGTATTTGAAATCGTGCTTACTTAGCACGACTTACATTTTTGTAAAAAAAAAAAAGAATTAGATCTGTTCGGTAAAAAATAAAAAAACTGTACCTGTTGGGTGCTTTTAGTATATAATGATCAACGTACATTTTTTGTTCACCCCGTGCTTTTCTTATTTTGCCTTCGTATGTTTTAAAATTCCAATTGTCTCTCTTTCTAACGAACTCGTAATAGTGAAAATATCATTCTGAAATATTTTTTCTAAAATGTCCTATGCAGAATTATATAAATGATAATATGTTACATAATTTTGAAATGTAACTTCCAGAATACCTTCCATCAATATTTCATAATTAACATTCTAAAAGACATTTGATCCTATTAGATAATGTATAATTCTTAATGTGTTGATCATGCACTCTCACTGAATCATCTCACTTATTTATTATTCGGTATGTAATTCGTAAATTTTGTGATACATTTCAAGGTAACATTTTTCATAATGTATCAAAGATTTCAAAAAATAATAATTTTGTGTATAAAGTTTTTTTAGGGGGTGAAGGAAGAAAAGTATGGGGTTTATAAAGAAAAGCCCCACACATTTTCATTGATTGGTGGAAATGTAAGTTAATTTATTTGGTCAAGAGTTAATTTAGATAATCCAAAAAGTGAAAAAGAAAATTTGTAAAGTAAGATCAAGGTAGTAGGCATTGTACATAATTCTCCATATACAAATGTTAAGGTATGTGATGGAATAGTTCATATTGGGCAACTGAACAATGTATACATATATTATAGAGAAGAATAAATTGGCACACCTGGTAAGGTGGCTCCAAAATCAACAATAAAATTGTTGCCTGTGACATACTCTGAAGAATCATGAATAAGATAACGAGCTAGAGATGTTAATGCTGGATCCGAAGTACCTAATCTTCTCAAAGGCATTATTTTCCTGACCACATTTTCCAGCCACTTTTTTTGCATTAAATTTTCAGTGATTTCAGATTTGAAAATTCCAGGGGATATTGAATTCACTCTAATTTTGTGCACTCCCAATTCCATAGCCATGATCTGTCAAATACATACTGATATCAGTATGCTGTTTATTCAATATGACACAAGTAGTAAAATCTTTACCAGCTTCCAATTTGTGCATGACTCCATCTAAAATTTAGCAACTATCCGAATATGAGTTCTATACACTTCAGGGATGCAACTCTTTTCTACTTTATCTAAAAAGTCGCACTGCTATTAAAAGAAAGAAACCAAAAAAATTAATTTACACGTAGTGCTTAACTCCTCCCCTATCATGGTATGCATTGAAAGTACTGAGGCTACTGTGAAATACAAGATTTCAAATGAGAACAAAGTAATGAAAATTTGATACAAGACATATATGCCATTGACATAACTGCAGCATCCACTCCACGAGCTTTAAAAACATACCAAGTAATGATTAACATATAGTGATATAAGAGTATGCCGTTATCACTAAAGTTGTACGAATGAATATTTAGTGGTTTTGTGGACTGTTATAATAAAATGGAAATTATACGACTGAAACACAAACATTTGATAAGAACTGATTTTTGTCATTATCCCCATTCCCTGTACAATTGCCCTTTTATTCCCTCTGTCCTCCACCTAAATAACTAACTAACCAGAGTTAGTTACAATATCAGGCCCACCTAAATAACTGACTAAGGAGAGTTAGTTACAATATCAGGCCCAGGCCTAATTCCCCTAAGGCCTATTTTTTCATTCCTTCTTTCTTCTGCCTTTGTACTAACTAAAATGTAATTCTGTACTGTAGACCTAAACTAACTTCTACACACCTTTTATCTTAACACTGCAATTTTTCATTTCTATATAACCCTTATATATCAGATAAATCAAACTCTGTAATTGTATATGTTAGAAATGAGTGAAGGCAAAAATCTATAGGAGGGAAGGGTCTGCAGGTTTATCATAGGAAAAGAAAAGCGTCAAAGTTGTAACAGGTTATTAGTTGGGGGGAGCGTCAGTTGGTTCTCTTATTTAGTTTATTGTAATTCCTATAAATAAGTCCTCTTACGAGTAAAGGGGAGAGGAATGAGTTTGTTGGTTTGGTGGGCAAATTCCAGTGTAAAAAGGACAATTTGGGGTATACTTGTATTTGTATACCACGGTTGTTGGGTGTTTCTTGTCTTTCTATGAGCAATAAAGAAGCATATTCAGTACTTATTTTCTTTGTTTGGTGTTATTTTTCCTAGCAAGAACTATTATCCTTACATCAGAAAAAAGAACCTAACAGTATATCACAACACATCAAACAAGTTCATAATCTTGATTCCTTTACTTTTTTGCTATAATGCAGTGGTCATATAAAACGATTAAGAAATCCAAAGAAAAAACCGAGAGGTGGTTAGATTTTAAGAAAAATCACGTCAAATAATATTATTACCTTGGTCAGCATATTTACTCCTGCCTTGGAAGATGCATAGGCAACAGCTCCAGGCAATTGCCCCCGATTCAAACCAGCAACTGAAGAAATATTAATAATTGATCCCTTCATCTGGGCATCACACATGCGTTTGCATACATATTTTGACACCAACCAACAACCGGTAACGTTAGTCTTGAAGACATGATCCCACTCCTCCTCAGACAATTTCAAGGGTGATTTAACACTTCCTACACAAAATAAATAATATTTCGAATATTTACTCACTCTATAATATTCAATATTTTTGGTGTTAATCATTGTCTTACTTAGTCCCCATTAACATGACTAACCGCTCCCTGATCTGAGTGAAACTGGAATTGAATCCTTTAAGACAGTTCTCGAAATAGAACTTTCTAGACAAGTAGACCTTTCTAAAATCAACAAAAAAGGTTTATTCATCGACAAAACAGAATCAAATGTCGTAACCCTAAAAAATTAACACAAAAAATTTGAACATTACATAAACTAATATAGTATATAATGTGGTCACCAAAACTAAATTTAAGGCTAACAATAACAACTGAAAATTTCCGAGTGGATATACCTCTGACACCGGCGTTGTTAATCAGGGAATCAATGCGGCCAAAGGCGTCCCAAGCTTTCTGCACGGCCTTGTCGATGGTGGAGCCATCGGCGGCGACATCGAGCTCCACGGCCACAGCGCGGCTGTTTCCGGCGGGCGAGGGCCAGCGGCTGTTGATTTCGTTGCAGAGGGAAGTGAGGCGATCGAGGCGGCGAGCTGCCGCGACGACATAGGAGCCGGCTTTAGCGAGGTCGATGCAGAAGTCTCGTCCGATTCCGGAGGAAGCACCGGTCACAAGAACCACTTTGTCTTGAAGCTTGTGCCATGGCTCCAGCACTTGTTCTGCTGCTATCAGATTCATTTATCTATGGCTTCAATTCAGTGTTTGAATCACAACAAGATCCTCCACAGTAGAAGCTGAGGAATGGGAAGCAATGGTTTGAATTTGTAGATTTTAGAACCAGGATTATAACTTTGTTTTCAGTTTTTCCTTTTCTGAAAAATCAAAATATATAATCTATAGTTAATTTCTTCCATTCATCTTATTGGTCGTATTTTATTTATATGGCATTGTAAAAAAATATCAATACATAATTATAATCATAGATGAATATGCAGTTCAACTATATTCTTTCTAGTATTGATACTTTTATGTGTATCAACTTTGGTTGCTCTAAATATAGTTTTATTAATCTTAAACTAATTTTAATATACTTAATAACTTATTTCAACATTAATTTTTCAATATTCAAGGTACTTACCGTGTGAGTATATTGAGAGAATAATTGTTTACATTTAAGGGTTTCTTAATCTTATTTATTAAAAGAAATTTTTAATTATTTACTAATTATTATACTAAGTAGATTTAACATTATTTACATAATATTATTTAAGGGATATGTATTTATAAGTAAGTATAAGTTATCATATTATTTACAGTATACGTAAGTAAAATATAATTTCTAATTACTTGTAAATTTATATTTATAGATAAAATACGAGTTCTAATTACTTTATAAGTTTTTTTATTATTAACAAATTTATATATGTAAAGAAAGTACAAATTCTAATTATTTATGAATATGTATCCATATGTAAAATTTAAATTATAATTACATATAAATGTTTATTTGTGGATAATATTAATATTAAGAATAATAATAAAAATAATAATAATAATATTAATATTAATATTAATATTATTTATATTAATGTTATTATTAATAATATTATTATTTGTATTAATATTATTATTTTTATTATTAATATTACTATTAATATTATTGTTAATATTATTATTATTATTATACATTATTATTATTAATTATAATTATAATCATAATAATAATAATAATAATAATAGACATAAAAATAATAACGATAATATAATCGCAAAATATTTATAATGTAGTAGTTATATATTCTATTTATATTTATAATACATTAATAACAATAATAATATCAATATAAATAACAACTTATAAATATAGAAAAAATATTTTTATACATTTTACTTCATATTTTTTAAGATTTATAATAACTTGTAAATTTCTTTAGTTTTATTTAAATATGCTGGATAGATTTGACTTGTTTTATGCTATTTATCTTCATATGAATATGTGTAATCTTTGTATATTTAATATTTATTTATTTACTTTAATACATTCATAATTTTTAGTTAAGCTAAACATATAACATTTGCATGTTGATATTGAACAATACCATTTAATTTTAAAGAAATAGGTGTGTCTTGAAATTGTGTAAAAATTTTATACTGTTACACACACAAAAAAGTCACCAAAAAGCAATAAATATTAAAACAATTAATTTTTATATTAATTATCGTTATATCCAACATTATAACAATAAGCTACATCTAAAGCAGATACTATTATAAAAAATTACTTTTTTCTAAGTTGTTGAGATCTGTCAATTGTTTAAAACTTATATAATAAATATAAATTAACTAGCATAAAAGAAGAGTGTATTCCAACGTTAGATCATATCTAAAAACAGTTATATTAATATATAAAAGTATTTGATATTCCTTTTATATCATTAAATTGAAGGATAAATTATGAAATTAGTGCCGAAGTAACTTAAATAATTGGCGGTAATACATGTGTAAAATTAAGCATTGATTACACTGCAATATTTACTTTAGCTTATGTGATAAAATGGTTGTTTAAATGAAATCCAAAATGTAACTTTTAGGCTATAGCAGAATTTATCCCTGGTTTATAGTGAGGAAAAAATAGGCACTCCAGGTAAGGTGGCCCCAGCATCCACAATAAAATCGTTGCCAGACACGTATTCAGAAGAATCATGAATTAAATAACGAACTAACGATGTTAACGCTGGATCAGAAGTACCATATCTTCTCAAGGGTACTGTTTTCATGGCCACCTTATTCAACCATTCTTTTTCCATTAATCTTTCAGTGATTTCAGATTTGAAGAGTCCAGGTGATATGGAATTCACTCTGATTTTGTGTGCCCCCAATTCCAATGCCATGACCTGTCAAACAACATTTCGCACAAAGTTGCAAAATAAATAAATCAATGTGCCTCTGTTTAATCATTGTGAACTATATCAGTGATTTCTGACAACATGTAATTTCTGAATATCAGCAGAGGAGCATGCAAAACTAGACCAGAATAAGCCATGCCAAGCCAGATTAAATAATGATAATCCTTCTGCAAGGCAGCTCAGCAGCCCATAAAAACTTAAATACATTCCTATACAAGTTTCAAAATCAATGATTTACAATTCTGTTGTATTTTTATCTGAAAAGTAGCATGTGACTTTGTATCAAACAAATAAAATTTGTTTACTTGTAGTCCTATTATGATGACTTCAAGACGAATTCGTATAATAACAATTTTCTGTAGAAAAATACAAAAAAAAAAATCTAGTTAATTTATAAAGCTATTTCGAGTTACTTTTCTTCTGTAAAAGAATTTGTTCACACAAATCTTGGTCCTCCAAGCTATCAAAGATAAGAAGCAGAGTGTGCTCTAATATTTTATGTCAATTCATCTTTCAAGATTAGACAACCAAAGTGATGACATAAGCAACATGCTTTTAGCATGGAGCAATTACAACCACGTGTATTTCTGAGTTTTACTTAAATAAATATCTAAACAAAAGAAGTCAACGTCAATGCTTTTCTTAACTTTTGTGTTCCAATGGAATATTCCAATTCAACAAATCAACGATAGCTACAAAGTGAGATGTTCAGAAATTCAATGTGGAAAAGAAAGAAATTCAATGTGGAAAAGAGAAATTCAAAGAAGGTGGTCTAGCTTTATTAGTTGATTGCTTTAATTAAGAAAAATCAAACGCCAAGTGATTATGGTTTACCTTTGTCAGCATATTGACACCTGCTTTAGAAGATGCATATGCAGTTCCACCAGGTAATTGACCACGATTCAAACCAGCAATAGAAGCAATGTTGATGATTGATCCTTTCCTCTGTGCATCACACATGCGTTTACATACGCACTTTGACACCAACCATGTCCCAGTTAGGTTCGTTCTGAATGATTCGTTCCATTCCTCCTCGGACAATTCCAATGGTGACTTCACAGTTCCTTCACCACACAGGACCATGAAACACCACAACTTTCCACAATCAGCTACTTTACCAATTTCAAAACCAATACATTAAGAATTACAGTACAGAAACCCATAAAGTTAGAGGACTTGAATGGTACGGCACATTTCAAAGTGTTCAAATCACTTGCTTCTTAAAATGACAAAAAGTATGCAGTAAAGAGAGGCATTAAGGTTGGGCTCTTTCAACAATTACCCTCTTACTGGGTTAAATTTTACAATAATGACTGATTTGAGCACACAAAACTTATATTTTTCTCCTTGGTTAAACCCTGTGATTAAAAAATATAAATCTTTTGGGTAAAAGAAAACTCTCCCTTAAAAGCACAAAAAACAAAACATCAAATCCATCCCTCATATAAAGCAACTTCTAATTGGGTTCAGAGATGGAATGCAATTATTTCACAATGGCAGAGATGGAGTGCAATTATTCCACAATGGCATCAATGTCTCAAAATCACTGCGGATAGAAACCAAATCTTCACTTGTCAGTGTCTGCTAATAGGGGACATTTCAAGTGTCCAAAACAGTATATTGCCACTTTTCCCTTTAAACTTGTTACGCCCACACATAATTATATTATTAAAGTTACTTCAAATTCAAAAACAAATTATCAACCATCTTCCACGAAATTAAATTACAACTTATCCAGCAATTTTTAAATCTCACCTTTAAACTTAAAACATGCAATTATCATATCAGAAAATTACAAATACTCATGAAAAAATTAACTAACAAATTGATCTTAAAATATAAAATTATTCTCAATTCAAAAGAGGATATATATTTTTATCGTGTCTTGAAGTCACACTCCTCTTCAATGAGATTACCCTGTTTCTTGAGTAAGTAGTTCTTAATAAATTATATAAGTAATCATTAAAATATGAAAATTGATGCTGCATAATCTCTCAACTACCAAAGTCCTTCTGCATTTGAATAAAAAATTGAACACTTTATAAACTACTTATGTAGTTGTACGATATTAAGAATCACAAAATCATATTATTTGGGACAAGTGCAATAATAATCAGTACAATCTCAGCACAAGACAAAGCGATCATTGAAAACGACGTCGATTCCTCGAATTTCAATTCAACCAATATTCATTACCTCTAATACCAGCGTTGTTGATCAGCGCATCGACGTGGCCGAACGCATCCCACGCCTTCTGCACGTACCTATCGATGACAGAGCCATCGGCGGCAATGTCAAGTTCCACGGCGACGGCGCGGAGGCTCCGGTCCGGAGACGCCATGCTGTTGATTTGGTCGCAGAGGGAGTGGAGGCGGTCGACGCGGCGAGCGGCCAGGACGACGCGGCAGCCGGCGCGGGCGAGGTCGAGGCAGAAGTCACGGCCGAGGCCGGCCGAAGCGCCGGTGACCATGACGACCTTTCCGGCGAGGGTGTGCCACGGCTCGAGGTGGTCGGAAAGTTGGGGAGGCATTGGTAGGGTGAGTTTGTTGAGCACTGGAATTGAGTGAAGAAAGGGTTTTATAGGAAAATGGAAATGAGAAATGAAATGAAGTTGGGTTGTTGACAACAATCATGAAGAAGCATTAACCTATGTTGAAAGGAAGAATACATTAATGGGTCCTGCAGGTTCCTGCTAAGAAATTCCCATGCTCATTTTTCACACTCTACAAAATTTCCATAATTAAATTTATATTTTAATTAAATAATTTAATTTCATATATTATTATTTATGGTTGTTATAAGAATGGTGCCAAACTATTTAGATTTTTTTAACAAATCCCTCAAATGTGGTTTCTTTGTTTCCACTTATGCATGCTTCACATTTTTTCCTTCAAGTTTCTCATATCTTGAAGTCTATCTTTAGGTTAGGGAAAGGTCTTTCTTTTAGGTTAGGGAAAACTCATTTGTGGTTGTTTAAAGTTGGGAAGGACAAAGAAATAAAGATTATGGGATCACTCTTAACATAAAGAAAGTGAGAAAGCTTTGTATAATTAATATTTTTTAATAAACATAAATAAAAAAATTTCCCAAATAAACCCAACTTTTATATCTATGACATTAAATAAAGGATTCTTATTTTTAACTAATTTTTTTATACACAATTTCTTATTTCTTATTATTTTATCTTTTAAGCAACTATTTTTTAAATTTAAATAACTATTTACTACAAAATATACCTATACAATAAAAAAATGTATAGATTTTGAGCATTCTTATGTTGATTTGCATCATAATTTAGAACCAAAGTAATAGACTTATCAGCTTGAATATGAAAATCGTTTGAGTATTAAGATTGCATGCAAGTATGGATTGAAACTAGTGTTTTAATATTTTGTTACAAATCAACTTGACATCAAATTATCTAAACTTGATGCAAATGAATGTTATAATTATTCATAATTAATTGTGATGGATGTGTCACATGTTCAAAAATTGTGTAAGAGATGTTATTGAAAACGTGTGTTAGAGTAAAGTTCTAACATATCTTATATTTAATTATGATTAAGTGTGTAAAAATAAAATATAAATAATTTTATAAATATAATGATCATTTATTCATTTATTATAAAAGGATATCTCCATAAAATGTCTAAGTTATATATTTTTTTTTTATTTTTTTTTAAAGTGGAATGATACTCGAAGTAAACATTATTAATATTATTATATAAACTTATTTTTATTATTATTATTATTGTATAATTTTATTTTATTATTGTTAGTATTTTTATTATTATTACATAATTTTATTTTATTATTATATTATATTACATAATATAGTAATTATTTATATATAACATAACATAAATATTTATATTTACGTTATATACATAAAAAAATCAATTATTATAAACTTTAAAACATTATCTTTTACTAAATGATAATTAAATCTATAATTATTCTTTTACTGAATTTTTAATTAAATAATTAATTTTTACTTGTTATATATATAAGATAATGGTAAATATTTAATATAAGTAATAATTACTTTAAAGAATAATTTAAGTTGTAGATGGGTGAATTAAATTATGCATAACACAACATAAATTATCATTAACATGTGTTTGAATCACAATTTTGTGTGGGGTAGTGTATACGAGATGAATAGTTGAGGGTTAGATATGTTTAGTTTAGGTAGTTGGCAATTTTAAATAGATAAATATTTTTTTTTAAAATTTTATTATCTATTCATTAATCCAAATAATTTTACTATTCACATATAATCCACACAAATTTACTTTCTCAAACTCACTTCCATAACCAAACAAAGCATAAAAATGCGACAGATTACTAATTTTCTCTTACATGTGATAATAGTATGTCGTCCACACTAAAAATGGGTATTTGTCTTCCCCTCCTCCCCATATCTGATTTTCTAGTATGCCATCCACACAAAAAAAAAAATTATATAAATTTATAAAAAAACAAAAACTAATTACATGAAACAATTTCACAACAATAGGGTTGCGTAAATATTTTTGTGTCGCAAATAATTCAATTTTATTCCATAATTTTATAGTTTACAATATTGTTATAAAATCTTTTGGTGATGGAAGATCATAAAACAAACATATTAGACCTTTAATAATGTTTATGATTAAAAGAAGATTAGACCGTAAAGAAAAAGATTTTATTATTTTGGAAAGTAGATTACTAGGAACTCTCTCTTCTTAATTTTGTAAAGATGATTTACATACATATTTTTTTATAAATTTTTAAGATTTTGTATAGTCATATTTGAAAATTGTGGTAAGCAAAACTTCAATTCCTTCTGTTGAGTGAATCCTTGAAGCACTTCAATACCAAATTGGTTGAAGCTGGTGCTTGTTAGCAAGTGGTTCCTAATCCTAACTGTACAAATTCATCGGTTTTGTTTGGTGCAATGAATCAACAATAAATGCAAGGTGAATTGTTGAACTTATTCATTGGTTAATTAGAGAAACTGAAATGGTGTTTTTAATCAGTGTTTATTGTGTTTTTGTTATTTTTCTTACCCTCTAGAGGAATTGAATTGAAAATTGGAATAGCAGAAGAAGCTAGCTAATCCATGGTTAATATAATTGTTGAAATTACATTACTCTTCTGTTGAATTTGTTGTCAAGCATCTCCCTGCCTTCTTTTGTTGAAATGTTGAAATTGAATAACATAAGTAATTGGTGATTTTTTTTATTTTTTTAGAATATAAGTTATATATGACACGATCAAAATCTTACTTTTATTTAAAAATATCATCAAATTATTATTATTATTATTATTATTATTATTATTATTATTATTATTATTATTATTATTATTATTATTATTATTATTATTATACAATGTTTTTATTTTATCATACTTATTGGGTGAGGTTGCATAGGCCGAATTTTACTTTTATAAATTGATATCACGGATCATTAATATTACTTTATAATTTTTTTTCCGATACCTTGATTGAATTGAACTTTTTAATGTCTTAAATATTAATTAAATAATGATTTTGTAAATAATAAAAATTAAAAAATGTAAAAAAAATAATTATTCAAATAAAAAAACTAAGAATAAAAAATAGTTAAATTAAAGACAAATTAAAAATATTTTAATAATTTAAAATCAAAACATGTGAAGACTAAAATGAGGACAAAATCTTATATATTTATTCTTATTTTATGTTCAATTTATAAAAATCAGATTTCCATATGGTTAGGTTTGAAATAATAATAAATAGAAATATAAAAAAAATAAAATTAAAAAGAAAATACCTTATTATTTACTAGAAGATTCTAAATACAAAATTTTCAGCTATGATCTTCTATTGACATAAAACTTTCTATATATAAAACTTAAAGAAAAGGAAAAATAGAAATTTGTGTCATGATTATTCCCTGTAGATTGAGAGATAATAGCCGTGAATGCAGATTTGACACATTTATTTATCATCAATAAGTTGGAATTGGAAGAACCAGAAGTGGAAAATTCAATTTAGGTGTTATGAATGGCTTTGATTCAATTTGGCGAATGTCAGTGGTTGGTTGGGTAAGTTCTGAATTGAAAAATGGGAAGCATTATTGCAGCAGTAGGAACAATAAGTGATATGTTTCTTGTGATAAGAAATTCCAAGCAAGAAGTTGGAAATTTGATATGCAATTAATAAAGTAGGCAGCTGAATTTATTTGATTTCTGAATTCACATGGATCATTCTATTTCTTGTTTGGTTTCTGAATAAGAGAGATGAGAGAGGAATATCACATTAAACAAACTTTGGTGCCACTTCCTCAAATCACTCTACCTTATATTTGTTCTTTTCAAGAGATTCAAATTTCAATATAAATTTGTTCAATTCCAAAAAGGAGTGAATCATTGGTTTTGAAATTATTTTTTTTATTACCGCAACTTTTCTTTAAACAACTAAGATTCTAATAGAAAAAGACTTCCAGGATATTTTTAAGGATAAGGTAAAGATTACACTAAAAAAATTATAAACTCATTTGAATTAAATTTTTTTTCAAAATTATAAACTCATTTGAATCAAATTCCTTTTCAAAATTATAAACTCATTTGATACATTCTTTTTCGCTGTACTTATATCACTTCTGGATAGATCTTACTGTACTTATACCACTTCTGAATAGATCTCACTGTACTTATACCACTTCTGGATAGATCTCACATGAATAAGAACTGAGTCAAACCTACATAAGAGAATGACACCACCTTCAACACAAAACTTTTAAGATATTGAGTTTGTGGGTCTTCTTTCTTATATGTTGTTCAATTTTCTGATTCTTATTTTTTATATGTTTATATGTTGCTCAACTTTTTCATTCCTAATCAATGTGGAACTTAGACTCACACTTAGATACCTAACACTAATAACTCAATTTTAAAGTGATTAATTCTACTATCTTAAAATATTTAGATTAAACCAAAAACCACTTAAAACATGTAATGATACATATGATATATTTAACTAATACATCTTCAACAACACTCAAAAAATTTTACCAAAATGCATAATAAAATTGCAATAAATACACCAACGAAAGCACAAATTCTAAAAAGCCATATTCTATTATTTCTGAGAATAATCGATTATCCAACTTATAGATAATTAATTATTAGAAGATATAATATATTAAAATATTTTTAAATCGTATTGAAAACATTCTAAAAATAGTAAAATATTTTGTTATGGCTCTGATGATCAATTTCCTGTACGTATGATCCACACTTTTAACTAAGAAAATTATATCATATAATACAATTTAGTTTCATCATCACTAAAACATGTTCAAGTGAAACTCTTCAAGTATCTTAATCAATTTATCAATAAGTTTTGTCTTCATCTGAATCAATTTATCAATAATTTTTTCCTTTTTTACGATAATTAACATATATTTGGATCTTTTCGAAACGTGATTCTAGCACTCCGTTTTCTATGGCTACAATGCACGTTATTCACGTGTTATGTTTTTATCTCTAAAATTTAAGTCTAAACTCTCTTCACATCTAAACTTGTCTTCTATAATAATTTATTTCCGGACTCAATACTAAAATTTACATCGTTTTATTAATTCACATTTTTAAGGTTTTCTTTTTATTGAAACAAATAAAAAATTCTATAACTATAATATATTATTTCCGTATTTTCATTTTTACGTATTACCGGTGTAGATTTAATATTATCAACTAATTATATTTTTTTCAATAGTTAATTAAATTTAATATTTTTGTCAAACATTGCATTCCGTAGTTTGTAAATACTTGTTGTTTATATCGTTTATGTATTTAGTTAATTTAGTTATATAACACACAAAATACAACTTTTTTTAAAAAAATTACCTATCACAATAACGAAAATTTAAGCCAACATATGAAATGAGTTAAGTTCATTTATAAGCTAATAAAAAAAAAATATATATATATATATATATATATATAGAGAGAGAGAGAGAGAGATATTAAAAACTACAGACAAACAAAGTTTTAAGTTTTTTTTTTTCATTTAAATATAAGCTATCACATAAGGTTTTCTTTTAGTAAAAATTACTTTAAATATATAGAATAATTTCTAATTATTTAATAACAGTTGCTGCATCTTCACCATGTATCTAAATCAAACTAACGTATACACATTTCTAATAGATGTATCAAGTGAAAACGTATAATGAAAAAAAAAAATGAATACTATAAATTGTATTGTGGCATCAATTTAAAAAATGTATGTGTATTTTAGTTTCTTTTAATTTTAAATATTTAAATATGATTTTCAAGTATTGTTGCGAAAATGGGTTGACACCTCTAAGTTGACTTATTTCACTGTTTAAAAAAGAAATATAAATTATACAATGTCATCCTCTATTAAATATTGAAATTTATTATCTTTAATTTAAAATTGTTTAAAACGTACAAGTTGTTTTGGCAATTTCGTAAATTAAGTCATAGCCAACAAACTTATAGTAGGTGTAGGGTAAAATTTGTAAATAATGGATCTATGTTGTAAAATTTCTAACTTATGGTAAAATAATTTAAATTTAACTAACACATTTTTAATTTAATAGTGATATGTCAAACCGCATTAGTTAAAGTTAACTTATGTTCAAACCCTATTTTCAAGGATGTTTATTATTCTCATTTCAAAAATCATGTAATAGTAGTTTTCATCATTATATATACCGTAGGCATTTGTGTAAATTTTAAATGTGTTAATAACATTTTATCATCTATCAAAATTTATATTTTACTAGCTATTAAATAAATACATGTGTATTTTTTTCAGAATTTTCCAACATCAATGCCACTCAAGGCCTCTAACTTTTTAATCAATATTTTCTGACTAAAGAACATTGTAATATTTTCAATTGCCATTCGCCAAAAGTATGTTTTCTGAGGTTAGCCAAATATTATCAAATACTTCCCAACACTTTGATCATGTCGGGATAAAAATAGACCCCTTTGCAAGCACGTAAAACAATTTATGGCAGACATATTAATTGATTATACACCTATAATCATCACACAACGTAACAATTTAATATTCTCATATACACAAATAGTGCAAGTTAAAATTAAAAAGTAAATACAAAAAGAAAAATATAAATATATATCTAGACATCAAAAATATTAAATAACACCCAAAAGTGTGTGAGTATATATATATATATAATATAAATTTTATATTTATTATGATATGATAGGAAGAAAAATATAAAATAATATATATTAATTAGATTTTTCCCGATTAATTTTTCTTTAAAAAATTACCCAAATAAATCAACTAGACTCATTTAGTGGCGTTCACACATTTGAGAATTCAATAGTAAACACTACCATTGGATTCTCCTCCACCCATTTTTCAAAAAATAAATTGAAAAAAAAAGCTAAAATTTGACTATCCAAAAATCGATTTCTGATTGATTTTTCGGAACGTGAAAAAAAAATCTAATTTGAGAGAATTAAAGTGGAAATGAGTTTATTTAGGTAAACTGTTCGTAAAAATAGTTTATTTTAGAAAAAGAAAATGATATTAATTAAGCATTTAAAAATAGTGAATGTATTAGAAAAATGAGCACCGAAAGCTGGGTGTGGAAGTTTGTCTTTGATTTGGTTCCACTCTTGGGGTCAGTCAAAAAGCACAACCATAAGTATGAAAGAGCAATCACAAAACTGAAACTATAAGATACATTCTCACCCTTCAAGATGCAGAACTCTGAGCCATTTCAGTTGCTCTCAAACTCCAATGATTCTTTGTTTCCATCATCAACCATGCAACAAAGCTTCTCTGGTTCCTTTTCTTATCACCCTTTGGAAGCATTCAATGCACCACCTCATCAAGATAAAGCCCTTGCTGCTTTGAGGAATCACAAAGAGGCTGAGAAGAGAAGAAGGCAAAGAATCAATGCCCACCTCAACAAGCTTCGCACTCTTCTTCCTTCTAATTCCAAGGTATAATAACTATTCAACTTTTCATTTCATGCTTCAATCCACCTACTATATCAATCTTCATTCATGCTCATACTTGCATCATCATTCTTAGTTTTGAGGGAATTGAAAAACCAATTGCAATGACGACAAAGAGTGTGAAAGGGTAACAATATTATGCAAAATGTTTGGCTTTCTTCTCCTTTTTTTCAGAAAGGTTGGGTACTTTTTTGACTAACTGCATGCACCTTTTGACTTTACTACAATAATTAACTTATATGGCCTTAATATTCATATTAGTTCCAGGTTATTAAAAAAGAGGACTTTTAATAAATTATATTTAAATACAAAATTTATTTTATAAATTAATTATGTAAAGTCGAATTAAACTTTTTAATATAATATTAAAATTTATTTTAATAAAATTATTAGACTAATTATATCATTTATTATTAGATCATTATCATATTACTTTTTTTTATTTATATATATATATATATATATTAATATTAGAAAAAATTTTATATTAATTAGATAAAAGAAATTTTAATAAATTATAAATAGATATAAATTTTATCTTATAAACTAATTTTATAAAATTGAGTTAGGAATAAAATATATTTTTAATATCTTATATCTTGTTACACCTTAAACTAACCTTAAAAAAAAGTGAAACAGCTTTTGAATTAATGATTTTGTTCAGACGGACAAGGCTTCGCTTTTGGCTAAGGTGGTCGAAAGGTTGAAGGAGCTGAAGCAGCAGATGTCTGAAATAACCCAATATTCCGAAACGTTTCCTTCGGAGAGCGACGAGATCTCTGTTCTGTCCACCGGCGGTGACGAGAGTGGCGGTGACGGACGACTCATATTGAAGGCCTCGTTGTGCTGTGAGGACCGCTCCGACCTCATCCCTGACCTCGTGGGAATTCTCAAGTCTCTGCACCTCACAACGCTCAGAGCCGAAATGGCGACGCTCGGAGGAAGAACCCGCAACGTTCTCGTGGTGGCCACCGACAAAGATCACAGCGTTGAATCAATGCACTTCCTGCACAACTCGTTGAACTCTCTGCTACAACACAACGCCACATCGCAACGACGCCGTGTCGTAGGACCAAAGTTCATCGCTTAATTGCAGTTGTGACAAGAATTAGGGTTTGTTTCGCCAAGTTGCTCTATAAATACTTTAAGGTAGTAAAATTAAAAAACAAATGAACTCCTTCAGTTAAAATGTATTTATGAATGAGTTAATTTGTAAACTGTTTATTTTAATTCTTGTTTAGATATATAAGTTAATTTTATTTTATGAAAAAAAAACTATTTTATTTATGAAGAAGTTTGTTGAAGCATGTAATTATAAATATTTGAGTGTTTTCAGTGTAAATCTTGTATTAAATAGGCATTTTACCTTCGTAAGCTACGTTGACTCTCAATATGCAAATCTTGGTTTGTATAAATTATTGAAGCAGAACTTTCATTTCAATTGAAAAACAACACTCAAATCTAGTGGTGTTTTTTTTTTTTTTAATATTGAAGTTTTAACTATATAGTAAATTTTTTTAATTCTAAACCAAGAATAACACAATAAATGCTTAAATAAATAATATATAAGTTGTGTATTTTATTTTATTTTTTAAAAAATATGGACAAGTGAAATTTGTAGTGATGATGGAGGCAAAACTTTAAGTTAAGGGGAATAAAAAAATAAAATATATTTACTTTCATTTTTCTGCCTATGAAATAAAAAATTATAAATAATATTCTCTTATAAATTGAGAAATTATCAAAACTAAAATTCATATGTAAAAAAGCTAAGACTTTTTTTTTATAGATTATAGTTAAAATTGATATAAAAAATAAAGATTTAACAAAAGTTATGACTGTTACCAAAGTAAAATCAAACACTACATACCTTATAAAAATTGCTTAGTGTATTTTGAAACTAATATCATATACTTCATAATCAATGCTGTTTCATTGTTGTTATACTGTTTCGACATGAAATTCTTTAATATGTTCAGGAGTATCTTCACACACAAAAATAATGAACTTAGACAGCAAGTTTATTAGTTTGGATTTCAATTCTTAATTAATTTCAAGCATAGGATATTGGATACACATTGATACAATACATTAGGTGTAATTAATTCCTTTGAATTCCCTATCATGCTTAGCTATAATTTCCAAATTAAAATATGAAAATAATTCCAAAAAAAATAATATTTAAATATTTTATAACTTAAAAGAGACAAATTATTGACCCCTTCCACCTCTTTGCATGCACATTCTTTCTTTTTCCTTTGTATACTTTAGTGGCATTCTCATTCCAATTCTCAGTACTATTGTTACCAAACATTTTCTCTATATGGTCTTTTTCCACGCCTCTATCTATCTCATGTTGTTTTCTCTTTATTTATGACTTTTATAGCTAATTAAAATATATTATATAAATTTTTATATCTTAAATTTTTTTAGTATAACTAGAAGAATGTCAGTAATTAATTTATTTGGTAGCAGTTTTTAAACAGGAAAATGAAATTGAAAAGGGAATGGCTATAATACAAAAATAACTTTCATATTTTATTGTTATTCATATCTGAGACCGGATTGTATTAAAAAAATAAACTTAAAAAAACCACAAAAATATATATTTCATTCGTTCATATCTTCTATACTTGACCATTCAATTTCTTTTGATATATTCGATATTTCTATTTTTTCTCAATCATTACATTTGTTCTTTTTTTTTCAACTTTTTCTTCTCTCTTAACTCTTGCCCCTCACACTCATTTCACCCCTTTTATTTACCTTTTTTTTAGAAAAAAAAAACGAATTTGTCATCATTTTTATTTTTGACTTTTAATTAGTAGAGAAAGTCTTAACTAAATTCTGAATAATTTCTTTAGGATTTTTATTTTAAGTGTGATAAAACATTTTATCTGTAAGAATGGCTTTCAGAAAAAGCCAGTGCAATTCAACCTTGTTGTAACAACCCGATAGTTCAACCAAAATAAATATAATTTCTTACTCTTTTTTTTTTTGTCTAGACAAGTCATTCTAAGTTTTTTCATTTAGATGTGATAAAATTAACATATTTCACGAAAAATAATTAATTTCAGTAAGCAATTTACTGTTAAAAAGGTTGAATTACTAACTTTCAGAATGACTGAAACATCATTTTAAGTAATGAAAATATAACGATTAAACTTATGCGTTTTTAAAAATTTATTCAGAAAATGACATTTTAAAACAAAAAATTAATTCATAAATAATGATTTGAAAAGTTATTCATAAAAGTGAACAACATGAAATGTTTTAAAGACACTATAAAAGATTTGCATGAATTTAAATTAACATAAAAACAGAGGTTTAAAAGCAATAATGTTAAACTTTACCTTCCAAAGTTAATAATTTAAAAGTATTATTCCTTTTAAATTTCACAATTCAAAAAAATCTTCAAAAGTTATGATTATTATAAAATAAAAATAATAAAATAATCATTTTAAATAACGAGGGTGTAGAGAAAACAAATACAGCTGCATGAAGCCACAACCCAAAACAAAGTGCTCCAAAACCAAACAAATAAAAGTCCTTACCTTTTTTTGTTTTATTTTTTGTAGAGGGGATTCATATAATTTTAAAAGATTGTTTACTTCCTACGCCCCCTTAAGTATTTTACAACCTGTACTAACATAAAAATACTAAAATATACCTGGGCTTTTGCTTTGAACCTTAAAATTCAATCATTCCACCCAATTATGGCAATTGCTTCCTGCACCTCCATATTTACTTCTTGCACCCGATTACTTTTTTGAAATACCATCATTACCCTTAACAGATTATTGAAAGAAATGAGAAGTTCTGGTGGTTGGACTATTTTATATTTTTCACATTAATTTTTGTGGTATTTACATTTGTCACGTTAATTTTAGGAAACACATCCAGTTTTGTTTCAATAATAAAGATTATTGATGTACTTTAGTGTCAACAAATATGCTTTCCATAATGTTCTAAGGAGATAGTACTTCATTCAAAGAACATCTTCCTTTAAACATGTTTAAAGCAAATACGTACAAAAATATATTTTAATTATGATTAATCTGTAAAAAGGTTATTTTTTTTTTCTCTCTTAAAAATGGTTAGAAAACAAAATTTGTTTTGGAAACTTAATTTTCTGGTTTTGGATTATGTGAGGTACGTGCTTCTTTGCTCCATCTTATAGAACAGTGTTATCCCTTTCATGGCTGTGCCACTGGGTCCACCACGTGGGAACTTGTTCTAATAAATAAAACATAGTTTAATAAAACATTCAAATTCAAATGAATATAGAAATAGGAATTTTTTAACTTTGAAAATATGTTAATTTAATATGTCACTACTTTGATTTTCTCAGAGATCAAATTACTTTTGTAAATATCTGAATTATTTAATAAGTTTTTTTAAACTGTTTGTTAATTGAATTTGTATTTGTTTAATTATATGTGGTTAGATGTTTGTGCTTAATTTTCCCTACATTGAAAGATTAAAAAAACTACATATTTAAAAAATCGGTTGAAAAACCTATTCAGAAATGTACTTATATATTTTAAAATAAATTAAGTGCCTAATTCAACCATTTTTAAAATATAAAAAAATAATTATTTTCAAATATTATATATATATATATATATATATATATATATATATATGAGTATGTGTAAGTTAGCATTAGTTTATACTTTTTAGGACAATATTATTTTTTAAATGTGAGGAATTAAGATAATAAGAATTTAACTAGTAAAATCAATAGTTTTATATTGCTTAGAGATTAAGAATTTTTTTTCTTCTACAACTTATTTATTTACTTATGTGGATTGATGGTTAATGAAGAAAGAAAAACTCGAAACAACTTTGTTTGTATCAAATGATTTATACAGATTTGGTGGCGTGAAAACCAGAAAGGAAAGATCTAGAGCATTCTCAGGAAAGTGTGAAGAAATAGTGGAAAAGTCAGTTGTCATTGTGAAAAATTACATTATATTCTTTCTTTTTTTATTATTATGCTTTCAACTTTGTAGAGAATGTTGATTCCATGCATGTTAGATTCTTGACTTGCACTCATAAACGGTTTGGTCGTAGTTGAATTTGAATCTTCCATTAAAATGTAATGAATGTACAACACAATAATTTCACATGCATCATAAGACCATGAACTTGAATTCATATATTGTTGGAGCTCGAAGTTGTGTTGCTTGGTGAACTCCGTCTTCTTCTTGTTGGTGAAGTCGTTGCAGTTGTTGTTCTTCATCGCGCTTGTAGTTTGTTTTTCTTCATCTTCATTAACTTGTCTCGTGATGGTCAAAAAAGGTGGTGGTGACGTCAGTCGGTTGCCAAGTATGAGCATAATTGATTATAAAGTTTCAAAAATGGAATATGTGTGGAGAAATTAATTAGTAATCGATGTTGATCTAATCAATTATGTGGGAAAAATATATGGATAATCGATTATTCAACTACTGTAATTGATGATGGGTTGAAAATGTTCAAATAATTGGTTATGGCATAAATTTAATCAATCAAGTGTTAAAAATATATGGATAATCCATTATCCACTTTAGGTTTAAAATATAAGGATAGTCCATTATGGTTCTATGTTCATGTTGTTTGATTTAGATTTTATTAATTAGGTCCCCTGTTAGATGTGATTGAGTTGACAATTTGAGATTAAGAAAGAATATTTAGAGAAGTCTCTGAAACAGTAGTGATAACAAAGAAAAATCGTCGTGCAAACTAGGAGTGAGAGGTTCTAAAAATAGTTACAATGACAAGAAGTAATATGGCGAGTGTTGGTAGCCATTGACAACGAGAATGAATATCATTTAACCTAAGTCGCGTTACATTGCGGTTAACATTATCAAGCAACTGGAAAAATATAGAAAAGGAACTTAGTAGAGTGTTTTAATTTTTACCTTTTTTTTTTCTCATTGTTCTTGAATTTAGAAATAAGTCTAAATTCTCCTACATCTTATTACTACTTTCATTTTTTATAGATATTAAAAATTCCATATTTTAAGACATTAAATATATTTATTTTCATTTATCTTTCATTATATTATCACAATGAAAAAAAAAAACACATATTCTCTTATAAACACTTTTAAAAAACTTATTTAATCATATTTCATTTTCAATTACTTTTAACGACAGATTTATAATATTACAATTTTATTAATTAAAAATAATTAAAATATCGTTCACATCATTTATAAACTTTTGAGTCAAATCCTTTCAAATATCATCATCTTTTCTTAGTCAAAATAACAAAAATTTTCACATACTTTCATCTCAAATCTACTTCTTAATTCAAACATAAATATTAATTATTTAAAAAAGTTTTAGAAATACAAGCATACTAAAAAAATAATGTTTTAAATATAATGATTGATTCCAGTTATATTATCTCATTTAAGTAAGAATAATGTCAACTGATAAATTTAAATCTAAATTTTGTGAATAAATATTTAAACAATCACTATATTTTCTTAAAGATTTTAAGCACGAGTCTTGTCTTCTGCAAAACACCCGCACATAACTTTTAAGAAAAAAATTGAAAATAAAATATAAGAAAATGAACTGTAAAGATTAAGTATATCAAGACATGAAAAGAAAAAAATGTAATAAATCAAAGAATATAAAGTAAGGCATATAAGTGATTGTTCACAATTCCATACCAAATTTAGTTTAAACATGCATTTAGTTATTATAAAAATGTGATATTTTAGAGCATAACTCTTTTGAATCATTCAATAATACAATCTGTGTTAGGAACTAACCCACATTAACCATATTTGAGAAGAATAGAATGTATGTAATACTACATTAAAGGAAAATACAGAAAAATGTTGGATAAAAAAATCGAAAAAAGTGGAAATTGGATTGCTACCGTAGATTTTATTGTGAATCTAAGTGGATAGATCACGTTGATGTCAATTAGAATAATAGGAATTTGTTGTTGGTTTGTTATTGCTGCCATGCAAAGTTTTAATCGAAGAGACAAAATTGGCCTCCGATTAAAGGATGAAAAGATATTTAAAACTAAGACTTAATTAATAATATTTTAATCTATGAAATTAAATTTACTATTTACATATAAGATACTGTATTTAAGATTATACTAAAGAAGTCGAATTTTAATTTACTCATGACAATTAAATGTTTGATGTTTTTTTGGCTAAACAGTTTTGTGACTTGAAAGTGTATGGTAGTTCAAATTAGTCTTCCAATTCAATTAATTTAAATATTTTTTTTGAAAATAGTTTTCATTCTCTGTATTTATTTATTTATAGATAATTTCCTATATATTATTATTAAAATGAAATTTAATTATTATATATTGTCATTAAAAATTAATTATATATGTGTGTGAAGAAACTAAATTACGTTCTTAATGATGCAAAGATCTATCTACTTAATGGTCACAATAACTAATATTTTCCGAAACGGTAGAGAAATACCTATTTGAAACAAAAGATAAATATGAGATCAAAGTATATTGATAATTTTGTTTGTCTAATAACATTATGGACTAATCTGAAACAGGATTATAAGAATATATTTATGATGCTTTTTTTGGGTTAAATGATTTTTTAGTACCTTAAAATTGGTCTGTACTTAAACTGTTTCTTAAAAACTTCTTCTATCCAATATTTTGGTCCATACAATTAAATTTATAGTGTTAACATATTACAACATTCCCTTCGTTGCCTCTTACAAGTCATACATAATTTCAATAAGAATTTAGAAAACTTTCGATAACAACGAAAGAGAATTCTAAGGAGAGTCAAACGACCAAATAAATGTGCTTTCAGCTTTAGTTTTTTCCCCCTCACTTGATTTTTTTTTTCCCTATCTCTAGCCACTTATTTGCCAAAACAACACAGACCCACCATGCACAAATTAAAACAATAGATAAAGCAGAAAAAGACAGCCTTTCAAAGCCAATTATAAAATAAGGTCAAACTTGAAAGATTAACATGTAAAAAGAGAGTAAAAGCTTAAATTTCCTCTTTCTTATTTTCATTGTTTTTATGATATTGACACTAATAAACTAACTTGGATTTTGTTATAAAGAAACACTTAACAAGTTACATATTATGAAATGTTGTGATAAATGTATTAGAAAAGTTAGAGTTTCTTGAGTTGTTCTTGTGAAGCAGTTGGCATATGAAATGCATAGAAAAAGATGTAAGTTTTTCTGGGATCAATAAGGACAGGCTGGAAGGATCCAAACCCAACCCCACTCACCATTATTGTCAGACAAGAAACAATACAGCCTCTCTGATAAAGTGTATTTCTACACAGAACTGTTTACCAAGAAGCCACTAACATATACACAATAAAATAACATTAAACAAAAGCCTTACAAAAAGCAGAAAAAGGAGCCTTGGTTTTCTTTTCCTTCAGGCTTCTGCTAAGCAAGCATCTTCCTTTCCCTCACTTTTTCTCCCTACTCTTCTTCCTTTCCTTGCTTTTTTGTTTTTCTTTTCACTAAATTCTCTCCATCCTTCTCCTCTATAGGAATTCTCTCAGATTTCCTTTTCTCATCCCTCAAACACCCTTTCTCCTTGCCTCAATCTTTCCCTTCTTTTCATTCCACAATTTTCCCTCCCTCATATTTTTCTGCCTTCATTCATCAACCCCACAAAAAAAAATCAGTTTTTTCTCTCTCTCTCACTCTGTAGTACATAACTCACTTTCTTTTACCCTTTTAATTTTCTCAATTATCTATATTTGAGCTTCAAAAGCTCTGAATTTGACACTTCCCTGATCTCAAGTTTTGAACTTTGCTAAAATCTCTGCTTCTACAGTACAAAACTCACTTTTTTTTTTTCTCTCCTTTTATTTTTGAGCTTCAAATGCTCTGAATTGGGCACTTCCCTGATCTCAAATTTCCCTCTGGTGAAGTATTTTCTTCTCCTACTTATCATCATTGTTTCTTGAAGTGATTTGATGGGAATCTGCCATGGAAAACCCATCGAGACCCAGCAAAGTGAGAGAGAAAACCCAGAATTCCCGAACGAAGTTCCAGAATCCACCAACCCCAAACCCTCCAAATTCCCATTCTACAGCCCGAGCCCTTTGCACAGCTGGTTCAAAACCTCGCCGGCGAACTCAAACCCTAGCAGCGTGAGTTCCACACCGCTAAGGATCTTCAAGCGCCCCTTCCCTCCGCCGTCGCCGGCGAAGCACCTCCGCGCGCTCCTCGCTCGGCGCCACGGCTCCGTGAAGCCGAACGAAGCGTCCATTCCTGAAGGCAGCGAGTGTGAGATTGGGCTGGATAAGAACTTCGGCTTCTCCAAACACTTCTCGGCCCATTACGAGATCAGCGAAGAATTGGGCCGCGGCCATTTCGGCTACACCTGCGCCGCCAAGCCCAAGAAGGGCCCGTCCAAGCCCATCGACGTCGCCGTCAAAGTCATTCCAAAATCCAAGGTATCATCTCACACTATTATTATCACTTCTTTTTTATATACTCAAACACATATATTACATTTTCTTTTTCAAAAATAAAATTCCGCAAATAACCTTTTGTTATGACGTGATTGGTCCATGTTCATTTGTGAATGGGTTTATTAGGAAAAAAAATCTACACATTATTAGTATTTGTGGACAAAACATTTTTCTTATAATTATGTTATTTAATAGATACAGTTATGTTTAGTCTTTTTGGCATAATTGAAACTTAGGAGTAAAGCATACATTATTCCCTGGTTTTATTTATGTTAGTCATTTAATTTTGCTATATCATAAAATTGGTTAAGTTAGTTGATAAATTTGTTCCTAGTTTATATTGTATTATGTATTTGATATTTTTCCTTTTAAATTTTTGTTAATACAGAACCTCTAACGCATTCTTTAAAAAAAATCCAGGTTTTATAGCTTATAGAGGTTGTTTAATAAAATTTATTGGAGAAAACTTATATACACAATGAATGTGTTTTCCTCTAATTTTATTTGGAGTTTCACCTTAATATATATTTTATTAAATGTATTGCATATTAAGGTGAAATAATGATTAGATGGGAGGAACAACTAAAATACCTATATTATTATATTACTAGAATAAATGAGGTGACATTATTTAGAAAAACACCATACTTTTTCATAGGTAATGACCTTGAGAACAAATAAAATGAAGAATTAATAGAGAAACTATTGGCTGTAATTGGTAAAATTAGCAAATTAGCTTAAAGTTAAGTAGAAAAAGTTTAATTATGAAAAAATAGCCGAGAGTTGAGAAGTTAAACTAAAAGTGTTTCGTAAAACTAGTTGATTAACAAAGTTTTATATAAATTAATTTCAAGTAATATTTGTGTAAAAAAATATTCTTCGTCATAACTTGAAATAATTACCATTTCTCAAGAAAAAAAAAATATATTAAAACAAATGATTGAATAGTTAAAACGATAATATACAAGTTAGCATTAAATAAATCAATAATTCGAAAAATGTAATAGTAACACAATATTTTAAAATCTTAAATACATTGTTCAATAACTAAATTAAATAATGTAGTATTGAAAAAAATAGTATTCCATTACAATAACAATAACAAAAAATAAAATCAACTAATAGCAATTGAAACTAACCCTAGTTAACATGATATCGAGGAGAAGTATGAAGAAAAGAGACAAATGTCAAAGAGGAGAGAGTATGTAGTATTTCAAATTCTTACTTTTAGGAGAAATTTGAAATTATATGACTTTAAGTACTGAAATTATTCTCATAAATTGGTAGAATTTCAATTTCTTTTAAAATGATCTATCTAAACAACATATTTTGTTGTCACAAAACATATTTTAAATTTGTTGTCACACACTATTAGAGTTTTTGTGACTGCTAATGTATCCATTAAGGATCGGTTTAGACAAACTTTTACATAAACATTTATAGGAGGGGAAAATAATAATAAGAAACTAAAACAAGTTTTTCCATAAGTTAAAATTAGCTTATACAGAGGTTAAAAATAATAATTTAGAAAAGCTATGATAGAGTTCTACAAATTAGCTTATGCCTAAGCTAATTTTAACTTATTTTTGTCTCCTAGAAGCGCTTATAGAGAAATTTGTCCAAACCTAAGTACACTTGTTTGTAAATGTTAAGGATTGTGAGGAAAGTGGTTCCTTGTTCCTGAGTATGGATGTGATTGGCAGATGACTACAGCAATTGCCATAGAGGATGTAAGGAGAGAAGTGAAGATATTGAGGGCTCTAACAGGACATAAGAATCTGGTGCAATTCTATGAAGCCTATGAAGATGATGAGAACGTTTATATAGTTATGGAGTAAGTTCGTACTATACTAGTACTCTTTTTTTAACAATAATCTTTTGTTTTTTCTTTCCTTTTAAATATTGAATTTATTAAGCAGGAAATTCTTAATTTGGGTGAACACATTAATAGCTTACATTCTTATGTGTCTTATGCTGCTCAGGTTATGCAAAGGAGGGGAATTGCTAGATAGGATTCTTTCCAGGTAATGATGTTTGTCAATTTGCCTTATATGTGCCTCAAAAGTACAAAGAGAGATGCTGATTTAGTTATTTTACCCTTGCATAGCATGTATTAACATTCTAACCATACACAAGTTCAATTGTGGTATGTAGGGGAGGAAAGTACCCAGAAAACGATGCCAGAGTAGTTATGATCCAAATATTAAGTGTGGTAGCTTTTTGTCATCTGCAGGGTGTTGTTCACCGTGATCTCAAGCCAGAGGTGAGCAAGTTATAAAGTTTCTTAAGTTTCACTTTTGTGGAAGCAGAGAAACTTTGGCATCTAGGTATTCTTGTTTTTTTGGGATTAGTTGCATTATAGATTTGTATTTTTGTCTACGTATCTCATCTAATTTCACTGCTGCACTGGCAAGTCCTGGAAAAGATTTGCTTAGTTAAATACTAAACAGAAATCAACACAATTCTGCTGCAAGTTTCTATACAGTGTAATTATTCAATACATTTTCTTATCGGTTACTGTTGCATTTATATCCTAGTATGTTTCTTGCAACTAAATTAAGAATGTTTTTGCTAGCCTCATTTAGAATTTTCTATAACTGTCAACAACAACAAAAATTCTTATCCCCCTAAATGATCTTTTCAGAATGTTCAATAATTTTGGTAAAAACTTCACAGTTAGTGCAACCTAAACCTATCAAATTTATTGTTAGCTTGGGCTCTTAACTCATTTGAAACCTGGTTGTTACTCTTTTAGTGATGCTCCGAATGTGAGTTTTGTTTCAGTTTGGGTATCCTTTTTTAGCATATGTCTCAACAATATGTATAATGTTTTGAAACCTAACTCTCTACTTTAGAAGAAGTAAGTCCTTTTAAGCCACATCCAGTTCTGGAAATAATAGTTATGGAGTGAGTATGAATGAATGACATATACTGGAGTTATTTCATCTTCATTCTTTATAGGTTAATAACAATAATTCTGAATGACAACTGTTTGTGTTAATGTTAATTATGAAACAAATAACAAATGCATATTTCTTGAATTTAGATTGTTCTGCTGCTTTCTAATCGCGAATTTTTGGTTTTATGCTTCAGAATTTTCTTTTCACTTCTAAGGATGAAAATTCCACGTTGAAGGCCATTGATTTTGGATTGTCTGACTATGTGAAGCCAGGTAGGGAATATTCCCTGCTTTCTATATTTCTGTTGTTTTATTGACAGAAGAATATAACAACTAGTGGTGGTAACAATCCGATTTTTTTTTTCAGATGAGAGGTTGAATGATATTGTTGGAAGTGCTTACTATGTAGCTCCAGAAGTTTTGCATAGATCTTATGGGACAGAAGCAGATATGTGGAGCATTGGTGTAATTGCTTATATTCTTCTATGTGGGAGCCGTCCCTTTTGGGCTCGGACTGAATCTGGTATATTCCGGGCTGTACTTAAGGCAGATCCAAGTTTTGATGAGGCTCCTTGGCCTTCTTTATCTGCTGAAGCAAAAGATTTTGTGAAGAGGTTGTTGAATAAGGATTATCGCAAAAGATTGACTGCAGCTCAGGCACTAAGTATGTCTTTCCATTTCCCATGGTGGTGCATATATGATATTAGTATTCTTACTTTTTGACCTCATTAATTCTCTTGCTTATAGCCTGGTTTTATGAACAGGTCACCCTTGGCTGGCGAATCATCATGATGATACGATGATACCTTTGGATATGATAATCCACAAGCTTGTTAAAGCTTACATTTGCTCATCTTCTTTACGTAAATCTGCTTTACGGGTATGTGGTACTGGTATTATTTGGCTATGGTTTTGGAATTTTTAGCCGTACAAGTTTTTTATGGTACTATATCATCATGCATTATCACATTTTAAATTAGTTTATGGCAACTGCTATGTCATCGGCAAAAAAGCATTCAATGCAATCAGACTTTCAAATTCAAATGGGTTATTTTGAATTTAATATTTGAATTCTTTGTTGTCTAGATCAACCCAAATAAATATCCCAGATACTATGATAATAATGAAAGGGCTCAGCAGGAACATAAAATGAATGCAGAACGGATGAATTGCTTAAATTAGTAGAAACTCAAACTCCCATGTTTTCAGATTGGAATCTAACTAACCTTCCCTGTCAAAAGGACAGAATTTTAAGAGAAGAATGAAGGAGAGAGAATCATACAAATATCTCTGCACTGATCAATTAATGATAAGTTAATGAAATGACTGGCTGAGGAGAGTTTTCAGAACTTGCCTGTCATCATTTGCATGTGTAATAAACTATTTCATGTTTCTTGAAGTAACCGTTAGCAATTTCTCTTAGATACGTGGACATTTATTGATTAAAATTGTCAATTTGTCAGGCTCTTGCAAAGACATTAACAGTTGCTCAGCTAGCTTATCTCAGAGATCAATTTACTCTGTTAGGGCCAAACAAGAGTGGATTTATCTCTATGCAGAACTTTAAGACGGTCAGCACATATCTAAAGTTAGAAGTTATTGTTCCTTTTCCAAATTTCTTAGGCATTAACGGTTATTTTTGCAGGCTGTTTTGAGGAGCTCCACAGATGCTTCAAAGGATTCACGGGTCTTAGATTATGTGAATATGGTAAGTCTGAGGGATTGTCAGTCACTCCTCGTTGACTGTTTTAGCAAATCAGCTTCACTGAAAAGTTAATTTGTTATCCTTGTTGCAGGTTAGTTCTATCCAATATAGGAAACTAGATTTTGAGGAATTTTGTGCTGCCGCTATAAGTATGCACCAACTAGAGGGAATGGAGAGCTGGGAGCAGCATGCAAGGCGAGCCTATGAGCTTTTTGACAAGGAAGGAAATAGACCAATTATGATTGAGGAACTTGCCTCGGTAATTTCACATACCATTGTGTCTAATACCAATATGTTTGTCAAATGATTAAATGTGGTGCAATGCCAAAGATGCTAGCGTTTTTCTTTAATTCTTTCAATTTGGGACACTGATTAACTTATTCTCTAGAACTTCGTATTTGCATGTGTTTAATTGTCCTCTTCATTCATCAACATTAGTACAGATACCTCTAATGAGATTCTTGATCAGTTGCATTTAATATAATCCTTCATCACATGTATAATGGTACTAAGCTCTTCATGTTTGACATATTTCAGGAACTTGGGCTTAGTCCATCTGTACCTGTTCACGTAGTACTTCAAGATTGGATAAGGCACTCAGATGGGAAGCTTAGTTTCTTGGGGTTTGTCAGGCTTCTGCATGGTGTTTCTTCCCGTGCATTTCAGAAGGCTTGAATCAATAGTTGCCATTGTTTTTTCTTGCCCGTTACCTTTAAATATTTTGATAGGATAATGCTTGAGCTACCCTCCATCAGCAGACCTCAATGATGGCTTCTGCAAGTTGAAGGCAGTAGCTGATAGGACTTTGTTGCTGATGAAGCTGTACGCAACATCTTCATGTATCAATCCCACTTTTCCAAAATTTATAAACACAACCTTTTCCCCCACCTTGTTCTCACTCACTTTAGGTTGGTGGTTCTGAAGTTAGAGGCTTGTACAGATGAAAACTAGACCACAAATTGTACCTAGAACCATCAGAACCTTTGAAAAATGATGATTTCTTCGAGGGGTTTACCCCATGTTATGACACCTATCAATAAACCTTCTTATCACGTGAACTCCTTGATAGTTGACATTTTTTTAGCTTTTTTCTTGTTGTATTTATATGTTATTATTCAAGGCCACAAGGGATGGTGCTTTTTATATAAATAGCTTTATCGAGTTTTGAATCTATGACTTATTCCAAACTATGCACACACACAACTCTTTTGCTCTGATATGGGTGGCTTTTGGTTAATCAGCTATGCACAATATCTTGAGATGGTTGACACCAGTGTAAAGTTTTGCAGTCACCAAAAGCTTCTGGATTTCAATTTTCAACATATTGGTGATTGAGTCTTCATTTTTAGGATATTAATTTCAGTTTTCTAGCATTAAAATTCTAATTGGTATGGTTAGGAGAACATTCTTTTCATTAAAATGCCAGAGTATATATTTTCCTTTTTTCAGTTTGCTATATTGAGAAGGAGAATACCTTTTGTTAGTGTACAATTATTGACCTAGATTCCTATATATCTCCCATGTAATCCTTCATTTTTCATAGTATAATTCAATTTTTTTTTCTGTATGGTATTAGAATTTGATTTAAACCTTTCTTGATTTTAGACAGTATCATCAGCTCACATGAAGAGCCACAAAGCAGAGGGTCTGTCCGTGACTAGCTCAATTGAAGGACTTACCTTCCTACTACAAGGCATTGAATATCCAAAATTGGTTTTTTCTACTTGCAACTCGTTAATTTCTAACTAGATCTCGATATTTTTTAAAATGACCATTTTGCCCTTTCTATTCAAACAATCTTTAGAACAAGCTTTTCTTGAAATATGATTTTTGGAATAGAATTTTCGAACCAAAATTTCTGGAACACGTTTTCCATGACACATGAAGTACCTTCAGAAATGAATTTTTTTGGAACAACATTTCAGAACACATGAAATGCATTCTGCAATAAATTGTTTAATGATAGCTTCAAAATCGAGTTTTTTTTCCAAAACGATCTTTATCTTGGTATCTCTCTCAGAGTGCAGGGAAAACGGAAGTACAGCGGTAATGACACAACGACGAGGAGTACTAGTTGTTTTCATGAGAGTGGTGGTTATAATCAAATATATGGATATTTGTTGATATAGATTTACTAAAAAAAAAATGATCATTTTAATCAATTAAAACTACTTACAACCCCCAGTTGTCAATTTTTTTCTATTTTAATATATTCAAATAAGTTTTTAATCAATTAGAATTACTTTAATCTTAAAATATAGTTTTTATTGTTCTGATTTAATCTATGAAAATAACATTTTAATATATTAAAATCACTTAAAAGTAATTTTAATATGTTAAAATATATTTTTAATTGATTAAAACTGTGATAGGTTAAACGATTTTAATTGATTAAAAATACCAAAATCTTTTTATATCTCATTTCAAAACTAAATGAAATGAGGTCAAAATCTTTTTATTTTTTTCAAAGACACTTTGTCTAATAAAAGTGACACTAATTTTATATTGAAAGCATTTCTTAGAGTCTTGTTACTTTAATCTTTAGGTTTAAAGTTAACAATATAATGATCCGTAAATAAAGATGTGGTATTTTTATCTCATTCTTCTAATTCAGATGGTACTATTTAAGAAGTTACATTTGGTAGAACCTATAACACCTAAATACAAATTTTAGATCGGACAATTAAAAACATTCATATTACACAATTCCAAAAAGACTTTAAAAACCATACTTATTATAAAATAGAAAGACAAAGGGGTCAATTTGAAATAAATTGGGTGAAGGAAGCAACAATGAACTGGCCATAACAGGACAGGAGTATCATATACAATAAGCAGCTGATATGAATTTAAATGTGGCCTTATCTACAAAGCGTGATCTTATCAGCTGGATTTTGCATGATGTGTCAATAATCAACATCAGCCCCAACACCTTGGTCATACATCCTTGAACAACGAGGATCCTAATGTAATTGATCCAAAAAATATATGTTTTTCTTCATATTTGTACATCCCAAGTTCTAGTTTGTGAATGTGACAGTTCCCAGATTGGCCTTATTTCTTTAGAAATGTGAGTATGCAGAAAAATGCTACTGCCCGAGCAATTACACCCATGAGAATGAGGATAGATATGCACAAACCCCAATCATGAAGATTATACCCACTTTTCAGTAGTGAACCGCAACGAGTTAAGAGCCACACCCCATGATACCTACAGGATATAAGTGATTAGCACAAACAATAGCCATATTCAAGTTAACAATTAACATGTAAGTAAATTATAACTACAAAGTGCTGATATCAAGTGCGCTGCAAATAAATTAAAGAGTATATCATAAGCTTTTGTACTATGTGAGCTTCTCATTCTCTAACATTCAAATGAACTTCAATTTAGTCATAATTTATGATTCACCTGAAATATGTGCTAAACTACTCCTGCCTACCATGAGAATCTCAGTTAGTTCAACAAATGTGTCTGGATTGTTGTAAAGCTTCTGATACCAGTGTTTAATTTCTGGAAAAAAAAAAAAGAAAAAGTACTCCTGCCAATTACCTATTTACCGGAGAGAGGTGTTAGAAAATAGTGATTGGAAATTGTCTTTTGTATTCAATGAGAAAACTTCCTAACGTAACTGCAATAATGAATGATAATTGCTAAAGCTTTTGGAACAGGTCCCTTGAAACAGGTCATCTAGTTTCCATATAAAAATCAGTAATGAATCTTCACTTAAAAACTAAAGCTTTTGGATTAATGATTGCTTGATATGGTCCTTGACACTATCCAAATTCCATCACTTGGCTTCTTAACCATCATTATACTGCGTTGTTAATTAAACACTCCTAAGGCATCACCTTACAATCATTTCATCATTCTTTGTCATCCGTCATTATTTCATGCAAATAAAGGACGCATAATTAACAGTAAATTACCTTTCAGCATTTGCAATTATGAATGCTTCTAAAGCCCACCTAGAGTAGCATAAATAAGCAATATCCTTCAAATATTTACTATCTTTTGGTTGTGTAGCAATGAGTGTAAAAACAACTGGAAGAAGTACTGACCACTGCAAGAAACAGAGTAACATGTCAGAGGGGAAATGAAAATATAATGAGTAAAATTTGAATTGGGAGTTGGTAAAAGTTTTATTATTTGCTTCTAATACTCACTAGCTGGGCTGCACCGGGTTCAAAGAGCATGGCCAATGCATATGCTATGCCAGTCACACAATATACAAGACAAAGCAGCACAATGTAATTATCTGTAAAAGTTGATCTTGGATAGGTAAAGAAGTAGAACATTGACAGGTAAACCACAGGTTTGATCACTGTATTGAAATGATCAATTGTGTCTTTAGAGAGGAAATACGCCAAGCTGCTCATGCCAGAATCACTCTCCCTCCAGTAGTGTAATTTGTCTAGAGAAAAGGATCTCAGGGCAGATATTTTGCATAAAAGAGCTGAAATTAACAATAATAGTAAATTGGAATAAAACACCATACACATGAATTATGAAAGTCTATTTGCAATAGCATTAAATTTATTTTAACTCCAAAACGAATCCTATTGAAAATCTTCCATTACTTACCCCTAGGTTCAAACAAAAATAATGTTAAAAGCTTATATGTTTGTTGGAACAAATGCAAAAATAAATTGAGCTATCATGAGCAGTTTAAAATCTTTGTAGTTTATGATATAAATTTTATTAATTATTTGTGGTGGAAATAGTCACATCAACTATTATGTCACTAGGAATTACGAGAGTTAAAGTATTACTAAAAGAACGAAGTAATGCTAATCTTTAAGTCTTTATTCTTATTTGTTGAGAGAGAAACAAGAGAGCATATTAAGGACATAATTAACGAATATCCAGTTACCCTATTTCAGGCTAATAACGTAAATATAGAATCAATTTAATTAATCTTAATATCCACTGTATTTACAGGATTCTAACACTTCAAGTTAGAGCATATAAAAGATATCTGCCAAGCTGATTAGATATCTGCTAGTTAATCATGAGAGTTGACAAAACTAATAAATATTTGACAAAGGGACTGCCAACTTCAAGAAGCTTTGTCCTTTGGTGGAATACGAGATTTGGGGCAACATGCATGGTGGCCTGTTTATCGCATGTAAGTGACAGTTGTGTAACCTCCCCAAATTTTAGTTCTTGAGGCAACTATTAGAGTCATATAAGCTCCTGACTGTTTATAGCCATAGTTTGATACTCCGCCTGCACGTTAGACCTAACTACGACAGTTTGCTTCTTATCTTTCCGACAAATATACAAAACCTAGAAGTGGACCTTCTATCAAGGGGGGAGCATACCCAATCTGTATTAGAATATGCCATAACTCGAGTGTGTCCTTTATTTTCATAAAAAATACCCTTTCCTGAAGTTTCTATGTGTGTCAAACAATGGGAAGAGTTAAGGAACTGACTGACTATACATACTGGGAGCAACAAGAAGGTAGTTCAACTTCCCTTCTTTTAGGATCTGGAAGAGGCTCCCCTGATTTGACACGAGTCTGACATTCAGATCCATGGGGTATTATTGTCTTGAAATTTAACGTTCCTATTTCTTCCTAAATATCCATCACATACTTCTTTTATGATATGATGATCCTATTTTTGGAGTGTGCTATGTCTGTCTCTAAGAAATATTTTAGTTTCCAAGATCTTTTATTTGAAAATGCTTGAAGTGATGTTGTTTCACCATATAGATGCAATCAGTAGGGAAGTGGTTGTTAGGAATACAAGTGTGAGTCCAAGTCCTATATTAGGTAGAAATGAGAAAGTTGAACAACATGTAAGAAAAAAAGACACACAAATACAGTCTTAGGTCTTAGGTTTTGGATCCTCCTAGAAAGACCCAACCGTGGTGATAGGAGACAAAATAGCAGTGACACCATGATGTTCTAATAGAGGGTATTAAATAGTAGTATTTTAATTTTACTTCTCGATCAAGCACGTAATTTTAAACTAACATAATAAAATTTTATACATAGGAATAATCTTAGTCTGCAGTCAAAATGTTGTCATTATATATTTCTTTTTAATCTAATTCAGATAATGGGCAGGCAGCACTGTGAATAATAGCATGAGGCTCCCAACCGGTTGGGTCTGAGAAGGATAGATGTACTCAGCTTTAATGCCACTTAACAACAACCTCAGGTCACAGAGTAAAAACTTTCCTGTCATGCAAGGCTAGCCCACAAACTTATTGTGATATTATTATAGAAAAGGAAAAGAAAATATGTGCATCATCACATACTGTATTTCCAACATAAATTACGTACAAAAGAAAAATGATATAACATGAAGAGCATTCCGTAGGTTGATTTAGTATTCAATTATATTGGAAAAATGATATAATGCTTCACGAATGTATTAGAATCAATCAACTTACATACAGCAATCACTGTATAGGTGTATCCAGCTGCACCAAAGGTCTGATCGCTAGCTTTAGTAAGTGATCCTAAGCAGGCTCCAGCAAGTAATAATATTAAATAATCTATAGCTTGGATCTTAGATTCTCGTAATCTCTGTTTACCAACCCTGAAACAGCATTGACATAAAGTAGGGTACCGCCAATTAACAAAAGAAAATTCAGACACCAGAATGAGCAGACATGTTCATGATTAAAAGGTCATTTACTACTCTCTCTCTCTCTCTCTCTCATCAATAGAAAATGGTACTTGGTGAAAAGATATGGTGGCATTTAATTTCATTTTGTTTCATTTTGTTTCCCAAAACACTAAGACAGTAGTGGAGCAAGGCAATGACACTCACATACTTTCCAGTTCTTCAGGTCTCACTTAAACCACACAGATATTTAGCCCACGAAAATTCAAATACAATTGTTCAATCTGCCGCATTAAAAAAGTCCCTGACACTATCGATGCTACATTCTTTAAAAAAAAAATTATTTCGAGAAAGAAAATTGTGATGATCCAGGGAAAAAATAACCCAAACTTAAGGAAGATCTTAGTAAGTGACCACAAAAGTTAAATGTTCAAGTTAACAAATAATTGAAGTCATTGGCTGGTTTACCGTATAAGGAAGTACTTGTATTGCTTGAATATACCAGGAGTTCTACGTTCAGATAAATCCTTCGATTTTAAAAAATTGAGTCTTATTTTCTCCCTCTTTAGTTCCATAACATGTCCCACATCATGCCATAATTCTCCAACAAAGCTTCTTTCTTCATGGCTAGAGCCATCAGGGTCTTTCTCTCTAGCTGGGTTTGCGGTTTCAAACATACCAAATTGTGCTGCATTCTGCTGCATATCAAGAGGTACTGGGTATCCATTATGAAGCATCCACCTAACTGGCAGCTCTTTATAACTGACTTCTGAACTTCCACTAGGTACTGCTATGCCCTCCAAAATGTCAATGAAGTAATCAGGAGGATTAATGCGCTTTGGTATATGTATCCCAAGGTCTGCAAAGTATTCTTCAACTCTCTTGACTGATCCATGATATACAGTAAGGCCACCTTTTGCCAGGAGTATCAAGTCATCGAACATATTAAACAAAGCGTAGCTACAGAAAAAAGGTTCAATCATTGATTAATCAAAGGGAAAGAAATTACATTGTTCACTAGTACAAATTAAAGCGAGGAAACATGAGAGCAATCTTCTTTATTCATAATGTCCATGAAGGGAAACAGAGGTATGCAATGGAACTGGATCAGAATCACACCAAAAGCACAGAAACAGAGGTACGTATCTCCTCTTCTATTTACCAAAAATTAAATCTGCTTTTGTTCCAATATCAAGATGATTCCAGATCACTAGGGTCTAGTAAGTGTATACAGAAAACTTGGAAAGCAAAAAAGAAAACATAGACAAACCAAGCATTCAAGGTTCTGGTTCTCCCTCATCAAATCCCATAGCTTTTCTTAGAAGAATCCTCTCCCTCTTCCCTCCTTATTAGTATATTCTCTCTATCCGAACAATTCCTTCTCTACATTTTTCTCCCCAATTTTCCTAATTTTCGTTCCCAGAAAACCTTGATAAACATTGTTCATACCTAGCGTAAGCCCACGAATAAGAGGCGAAGTTGTTCTTTGACCATCATCCTATTGCTTCACACTTATCCAAATATTCAGGTAACAGGTCCTGAATTCCCCCACTTTATTTACTTTCATATTTTACCCCCATTACCAGAACTATAAACCCTTGAAATGTTGATTTGATTTCTGGATTACCCTGGCTCTAAACTTTCTGAACCAGCAATATTATATTAGTTGAATGAAATTTCTTTACTCCAGAAATGTGTCAATAACAGAAAACTTAGCATTCTAAATGTTGGAAGCTACTATTTGCTGAGCAAATATTCCCTATTTTTACAATAGAAAAATATAAAATCAACTGAAAGATAAATCCCCATTATTCAGAAGACATGGAATTAAAAGTCACCTGGGTTGGTGAACCACCATGCAAATGTTCACTCCTTCAAGAGCTTCCCGTTTAAGTGCTCTAAGAAGGAGTTGAGATGATGCACTGTCCAACCCAGAAGTCGGTTCATCCAAGATCATGAGTGAAGGTTCGATGACCATTTCCAGTCCAACATTTACACGCTTCCTTTGGCCTCCAGATATCCCCCGCTTTTCTACAGTTCCAACCAAAGAATTCCTCACAGATTGAAGCCCCAAGAATTCAATAACTCTTTCAACAATCAGAACTTTTTCTGGTTTTGGCAAGTCAGCAGGTAGCCTTTCAAAGCAAGAAAATTTCATTTATTACCAAATATTCAAGCTTACAAAAGCTACAACAAACAATAATATGTAATGTACACAAGTATTAGAAGAAAAGGGGATGAAATTAAAGCTCGGTTTATGGGATTTTACTTGGCTATCCAGGGAAAAGTGTTCAAGGTATGGTTTGAACCCACGATTCCATGCATTAACAAAGCGCATGAGAACTACTGGGATACTTTGCTTGGTATATAGTGGGCATGATATTGCAGCTAGACAAAAGAAAACTGATATAGTAGATAGCATCTAACTAAGAAGATGGCAATAAGTCATAAGTTTAAAAATGCTGCTTCTTTGTGCACTATCTAAAAAAAGAAAAGAAAACTTAAGGGGGGCATCTACTATATCTTTATTTTCTGTTTTCCGTTTTTCATACAGAGCTGACACTTTTTTTTTTTCAGTCTGTTTCCTGTTTTCAAATATTTGTACAAGAAACATTGATAGCACCTTTGTTTTCAACGTTTCTTATACAAATCTTTGAAAAAAAAAAAAAAAATAAAGATAAAAAA
>Ga0209489_100205_pt1 | contig 96999 bp, 46 predicted proteins | sample SiratrowhiteBW_FD_187527 | JGI IMG/M metagenome (GOLD analysis project Ga0209489, IMG submission 187527) | Root nodule microbial communities of legume samples collected from California, USA - Siratro white BW (SPAdes) (version 2) | ecosystem: Host-associated > Plants > Roots > Nodule | place...
ATATATACTTTTAATTTTTTTGGTCTCTATGTCTAAACTTATAGGATATAAAGAGATTAGAAAAGTTTGTATAGAGTTTTGTATGGAGAGACTAAAAGTTATGATTTATTTAATTACAAAGAAAAAATTACTAATTTAATTTTGCATATATAAATATAATGGGAAATTTGATATTACATTTGCTTTCAGTAGTTCCAAAATAAGTTATTTTCTTTGACTTACAATTAGTTTTTGTGTTTAGAAAGTTTACTGTAAAAAAATAGCATATAAAGTTGTAAAACTTGTCATTAGTTGTCAATAATTATGTGGTAAAAAATAATTAAAAAATTCTCTAGTAAAAATAAGAAAATAATGTGTTGTTACTGCTGTCTTTAGTTATTAAAATGATTGAAAATTTAACAAAATTTTTTGGAAAGGTCTAACAAACAAATTTGAAATTATAAATTTTAGCAAAAAAATTGAAATTATAAATTTTAGTAAAATAAATTGAAATTAAAAATTTTAGAAAAAAAATTAAAACTTATAACGCGATCTACTCAATTTAATCCAACCGGATTAAGAATAGATTGAGTTCGATTAGTCTAAATAAAAATAATGCGAAAACTCAAGTCGACTTAATGTAATTTCTTTTCATTAGATTAGAGGATTAATTTGTCATACCTCAAGGTTAAAAAGCTAGCCGATAATGAAAGAGGTTGTTGATAAGTAAAAATATTGAAAGAGGGATGACACAATGCTCATTAAACTAATCCAACAATTTTATTATTTGCAAATTTATTTCACATACCAAAATCCATTGTTTTAAACTTATTAAATTTATCCAACAACTTTACTATTTTCATGCATTGCTTTCATACAACACCCTATTCTTTAAAAAATCTGGATTCATGCAAGCAACTTTGATATTTTTTGTACGCTCCATTTTCATATCACACTCCATTGTTTAAAAACTCTGAGCTCATTAAACTCACCCAATAACTAAGCTCATTAAACTCACCCAACAACTATTTGCACACCTCATTTTTATACAACACCCCTTATTTAAAAAGTTTGTGCTCATTAAATTGACTTACCAACTTTGCTATTTGCACATCCTGCTTTCACATCACACCCCATTCTTTAAAAAGCCTAGGCTCATTAAACTAAGTGATTTTGCTATTTGCCACCATCTATTTATATATACACCCACCTTTTCCAAAAAAATATTTTAAAGAGTATTTTTCTCTAAATAAATCTCACATAAACATTCTATAGTATCGATGTATAGTTTACACTATTTTCGCTAATTGTATGACTCGTTAAGGATATTATGAATAGTCATTCACACTATTTTATACTATAGAAACTGTAAAATCTTAAAAATATAAAAATTTCAAAAATTTGAAAGTATCAACAAAACAATCAACATTTTATCTATTTAAAACTACTTGACCCCTAATTTTTCATTGTAAATGGAAATACTTAGAGTAAAGTCAATTTTTGTAGGACCTAAAAATTAAAATATATATATATTCTTTGAATTTTACTTGTATTTTTGTTTCTCTATTTTTTGGAAAAATAAACATTTTATAAATTCATATTCGTTTCACTCATTTAATTAAAAATATCATCTTAGGATGTGTGTAGTAGGGTGTTAATACCTTTCGTAGACGTATTTGGCTCTTAAACCCTAATCCAGTTTTGCAAACCATTTTCTTTTGCTTGATTTTTTCATAGTAAACTATGGGGACAACTCTTCTAATCTTTTCAACAAGTTTTCTTCTTCCCATTGTGACCCTTATTAGATGTAGTCATAATGGTAGGTCGACAATAAGTAAGTCAATAGTTAAAAGGCTTATTAATACATTATCATTAATAATAATAATAATAATAATATTATTATTATCGTTATTATTATTATTATTATTATTATTATTATTATTACCTATGGTCGAATTAGTGATCAAATTTGTAACTGAATCTGTGATAGAATTAGTAACGGAATTGTGACCAAAATAATAATAATATTAATAATAATGATAGTAATTGTAAATAATAATAATAATAATAATACAGTCACAGATTAGGTCATAGAATCGGTCACTGATTCGATCACTATACATCAACGACTAGCAAAAGCGACTGACGTGTTTAGTCACTAAATCGGTTACTGTTTTAATTAGTGACCGATTTTTTTTATCACTTTCAGTGATTTTTCTAATAATGAATAAACATAGGTATACTAAAAAAATGTGTCAACTTTGTAATACTCCTCCACTCCTTTAGATCCTTATCTCAATCTTTGAAGTTGAAGGATCAAATCCTTCCTATAATATTATTAGATGATCTGGGCAAGAATTGAGTAAAATAATATTAAGTTATTTATGTTTGATCTGCATAAAATTTTTTGGTAATATTGTCTCATATGTTTTATAGTAGATATAATCATTTCTGGTTTTATGGGTCTAAGTTGCAATTCCCTTTTTCTTGTTACCTGATTTATGCACCTTAATCACCTATATATAAACAAAATGGTGATTCCTTTTAAAAACCCCTTTCTATGATGAAAAAAGGGGGAGAACAAGAAAACTAGCAAATAGAAAATAATTAAAGTGAAGCATTTAATCTTTTCCACTGATCTTTAACTTGATGTGTGAGAATATATTAAAATGTTTTTTTTAACTATTTTTTAAACACATGATGTATATGATGTATATGTGTTTTGACTGAGTATACGTTAAACTATGATTTAATCACATGTTAAAGTAAACATGAATATTTGTTACTGAAGTATTTTAGTTAAGTTGTAAAATCTATGTCTGACTTGACCCTACTGAACTAGATGAGCTAAGAATAAAATTGACTTTTAACTATGTTCATTTGATTATATTTTTTATGAGTTATTCTTTAAGAGAAATGTTTTAAGTTTCATTGGATGGAAGTCTATTGAAATGTGCTCAACTTTAAGTCGTGCCTTCTTAATGTATCTACTTAGGTCATACATGTATCAAATGTTGTCTATTAGATTGAAGATTCTCAATCTGCTCTTTAAACTAGATTAATAAGAAAGTATCATAAACAAATTATTTAATTAAGGTTAGTGAAGTTGATTTGATATCCCACATCAAATGAAAAGATTTTTTATCTGATTATGTTGAGAACAAAATCTTGAGCTTAGAATCACTAATCAAATGATATTTGCAAAAAAACTTTCAAAATTATTTAAATTATAGTCTAACCCTACCTTCTTGTAATTTTCTTATTTTCTATTGTTAAGATCACATTTATTTATGTTAGCTTTTATTTGAAATTTCAACTCCGTGTTGGGAAAGTTATGCTGGAGAGGAAAGAGTTACAAAATCTAACAGCGAGGATTTTAAGTCTTGCTTGAAGTGTTATTTGGAGCAAAAGAAATTAGAACATATTTGAGTTACAAAATCTAGCAGTGAGGATTTTAAGTCTTGTTTGAAGTGCTATTTGGAGCAAAAGAAATTAGAACATATTTGATCAAGTGCATACTAAAGAGAAGAAATTGCTTAGAACAACAAAAATTAAATGCATTTGTCTTTGTTAAGTGTAATCTTCAACTTGAAATAAGGGAAAATGTTAGAGATGAGAAAAAAGATAATTATAATTATATATGTTTATCTAATATCAAATCAAATAATGAGTGAATTATTGAAAAGTAGAATCCTTACCAACTAAATGATGTTCTATGGATGGATATACATGTATTTTTTACTCTTATATAAGGAACTCCCAACTAGAAAAGAAATAGAAGTATTTGTTTAAACTATAATACTTATGTAATTAAATTAATCATGAATGTTATAATACTTATAATATGTTTTATTTCTTTAATAAATTCAAGAAATTTAACTACTAAAGTTAATAAAAAGAAAATATCTACCATTACTTTAAATGACAATGAAATTGAAAAGATGATAAAAAAAAAAAGTAGAAAAATAATATGGAAATGAACCACAAGAAAACGTTACATTAGAAGAAAATAAGCTCAAAGACATTAATCTCAAAAATGATAAATGAACACATCAAATGTAAGATTTAAATATAAAAAATAGTAGTTTACATTTTATTATTATATTTTGATTTTTTATAAATTGAATGTTTTCATTTTAATATATAATGTTTCTAATATTTTTTTACGTCACTTGTTCTTACTTACAAATATCATATTATATTTATTATATATCTTTCAAATTATAATAAAATTCAATTCACAAATAAAAAATTGAAAAAACGATTCATGATTCAAATTTCAAATCCATAACCATTTTACAAGCTTTCTTACAATAAGGGCAAAGTAGAGATTTTAACATTCAACGACGAAAAATGCTCAGTCCACCCCGGACGACCTTGATAACCTAAACCATAATCCCATGCCTTCATCATAATTTGTATGTCAAGAAGTTAAAATATGCAATTCATCAAATCAGAGATTTAACTTCAAGAGATCCAAGATTGGAGTCATTTCCATCTCAGTACCTTTTAGGAACGTCAAATTCCATAAAAATGAAATAAAATATGAAGAACAGCATTTCATATAAAAGTTGCAAGCTTGAAAGACACGTAGTCAAAGTTAGGTCTGTCTAATCTTAAAACAATGTGGTTAAGAACAATCTTAGATTCATTATATGATGCAACCAGAATTCCCTTCAAAGAAACCCTCATCAGAATAGGTTCCAAGTAGTCACAAAAGATCGAGACTATGTGTTCCAAAGCACTACTTAGATTCTATATACATGGCAGCCACACAATCATTATCACACTGAATCTTATAAAGTGAATTTATATAGTTCAACATGATTCCATGTTCCCCATGCTTTTTATATCTTGGTTAGTACTGTAAGAGTTACTATCCCCTAGCCTTTTCCAAGTCAGGAAGATCTGCAAAGGATAATTATTCATGTCAGAAGGGGAAGAGCACAATAAATATGAAATGATTACATCAAATAATTAAATATTAAATAAATAAAACCAAATGAAGCAGTTTTTAATACTACAACAACAAACAAATTGTCAATTTTGAGGAAATATAGACATTCATTCTACGGACTGATACAGAGATATAGAGCTTGTGCCATGCATGTGCAAAGTATAATAATAACCATATATTAAGACTTTAAGTACTTAAAGGAGAAGAGAATGAGATAAAATGAATTAAACTTCTCTCATAAGTTAAAATCAACTATGTTGTATGCACTTCAACTCTTACGGAAATCTTCTCATCTAATTTCCCTATAAGTTGAGGTACACATGCTGATTTTACCTCTCCTACAAGTGTTTATTGAGAAGCTTTTCCAAAGTCTAAAGGATCTCAGTATGCATATATTCCATACAGATATTAATATCACAACAAAGACGTCCCTAAGCAATTGAAAGAATCACTAAATTTTAACAACAGATACAAGAGAACCACTCACACAACATTCCATCATCATCACTGCTTCCCTCATCTTGACCAACAAACTGCAAAAGAACAAGATGCCATTGATTGAAATTAGGTACCAGGTTGTTAAATTTTGTAACTCTATTACATGTGGCTCGTGAAAAAAATTAGTTTACCCGAGAATCATCATCAGATACCAAATCAGCTGCAAAAGGTCCAACAAAAGCTTAATCAGACTAGAGCGATACTCACAAGAAGTAATAAACTCTAAGTAGTCCTCAAGCAACTTTGGAAATAAGAAAACAAGGTTTTCAACTAATCTGCCATCCAAGGTAAACTAAAAGATCAGCATGCTACAAATTGAGAATAGTGATGGTGGTGTGAATAGAGAATTGAGAATAAAAATTGAATTTATAGAACTAGACAAATCAGCATAAAACATATAAGTCATATGTGCTCAGCTTACTGCAAATATGATTTATCCTTGGTCCTCTTAGTAACTCGGTGAATATGTTTGTCACCTGTTCACTAAAGTTAACAAATCTATAAGTGATATCTCTAGACTCTACCTTTTCTCTCATGAAATGACAATCTACCTCCATATGTTTAATCCTCTCATGAAAGATAGAATTAGAGGCAATGTATATTGCTGTCTAGTTGTCACATGATGCATTTGGGAACTTTCTTCAAATTTAAGCTCATTGAGGATTTGTTTGCCCACATGTGCTCACAAGTAATAATGTCATTACCCTTTAGTTTGCTTTTTCACTTGATCTTTCCATAATATTTAGTTTCTTACTTTTCCAAGATATTAAGTTATCTCCAGCAAGTACACAGTACCTTGAAATGAAACATCTATCACTTAGTAATGTCATACAATTTGAGTATTTCCCTTATCTTCATAAATTTTACCAATACTTTAGGATTCGAATGACTACATCCCAATAATCTTGACAAAGAGTTTAAAAATTGACATACTATGTTCACAGCTAATGTAATGTCAAAATGAGTCTTAGTAAGGCAATCTAGCTTACCAATTAGTCGTTTGTATCTACCAGGGTTAGAATATGGTTTTTCTTTGTCAGGTACAAGTTTGACACTTGGATCCATCGGAGTGTCCCCAAGTTTAGCATTTAACATCCTTGTTTCTTCTAGAATGCCTAGAGCATATTTTCTTTGAGAGATGACCAAGCCATCCTTGAACTGTGCAACTTTTATACCAAAGAAATATCTCAAGTATCAAAAATCTTTTGTCCAAAAATGTTGAAGATATGGTTTTAGTTGGACAATACCCTCCTTATCTTTGCCTATGATAACAATGTCGTCCACATATACAATGCGGTAAATATATCTTCGGGGAGAATGATGGTAAAGTAGAGAATAATCAGCATCACTTTGCATCATTCCAATCTACTAAAGACAGTTCAAAACCGCCCAAACCATGCATGGAGTGATTGCTTGTGGCAATATAGGGATCTGAAAAGACGACATATTATATCAAACAACTCCCCATGACTATGAGGAAATGTTTGTGTAGTTTCAGTAAGATGTCAATTTGAATTCAGCTACTCCATTTTGTCAAGGAGTGTGAGAGCACGGAGTTTGACAAAGAATACCATTCGATGCCATGAACTACTAGAATTGATGAGACAAAATAGTTGTAGGGACAGATTCAGTATTGGTAGTGAGATGGGACTTTTAGCCCAACTAACTTAACTAATAACTTGATTACTAAAGCCCAAGATGAACAGCTAAACTCGTCCATCTTCTCATACTAACAATATAATTAGAAAAAATAGAGAATATGTTTTGGATGCTGATAGGGTGTTGGAAGACACTCTTTATCTCAAAATATAGAAAAGAATAATAAAATAATTTGAGGAGAGACAAAATTAGATCAAACCACCAAATGAACTCTCATGGAGCCCCCCACCACATGAGTAAGGTTGTAGACAGGAGGTGACATGCTAAGGTTCTTGTAATGATTTAGCTTCAATTATGAATTAGGAAACAAACTACATTAGCTTTTTATTATGAAATTAAAATTGAAACAACAGCTCAAAGATGGCTTCCACTGAACACGAATTTAATCCATAAGATTATACAAGTATGAAGGTTAACATCTGAGAGAGCTAGAAGGTTGCGGTTTTTCAAGAACATAAGATTAACAAGATAAGAGCATAAGAACAACTAAAGAATAGAAAAGAAAAGAGAAAGTGCAAATGACTTAGATGGATAGAAGAAGAAGAGCGCCTCTAGAGGATGAAGGAATCTTCATCTTCTTGATAAGCTCCATGAAAAATTGTTACTTGCCTCCTAAGAATTCAAGATAAGACCCAAAACAAGAATTCACTATCACATCTGCTCTCACAAGTCTAATTTCATTACAAGACAAGGTATGGCTATTTATAGCCAAATAGGACCAGAAATTACAATGAAATTCAATGCCTAATTCTAGTGAAATAAAATGCAAATGTGGCTTCTCAAGCAAAGTTGGCACTGACTGAAAATTCAAATGGACATGGAGGGAAGAATTCAAATATAATATTAAAAATAATCCAAGAAAATCCTTAATTGGTCGGTTTTGAAGGAAGCATTTTCCATGCCTTGTTCATGCCTTTCACGCCTCCTGATTACATGCTTTCCTAGCTTGCTTTGAACCCTTGGATGATCGAATTTGACTCCAAGAATTGGCTTCACATGGGCTTAAATGTGGGCCTCTTTTACCTTGAAACACCTTGTTTGCTTATTCTCACCTTGCCTTTGTCTTCTTTATTGTACTATAATTATATAAATGCAAATGGGCTTGGAAAAGGGGCATCTAAACCTATTTACTAACATTAAATTCACCTCTTTTACAAATATTTACAAATTCCAAATAATACAAAATAAAGAAGATGAATATTTCGTTGAGAATGAAACACTTGTCTTGACATACTTCCAGTAAGCCTTCTAGAAATGTGTTCTTGCTCATTTTCTTTTCTATCATTCATGCACTCATCACAACTTGGGTGCAGGTTGGTTGGTAGTCAAGTGTCGCCATCTATGAGGGTACATGGATAGGTGATTCATCTTGACGTTTGTATGGTAGAATAGATTAGTTCAAGCAATCCAACCCTATGCTCGCTGAAGCAAATGGAGGTTGTTGGAAAACTCACTAAAAAGCTTGCCGAAGACGGCTCCTGAACACTACATGCGGACTTAAGGTTCATGAAAAAAAAAAATCCTCTAGAGCCAGTGGGTCTACTAGACAGCACAATTTTGAAAAATACTCTAAATACCATGTTAAGCTATAGAAAAGAAAGAAACATTGAGCTAAAATAATGTATGTCTAAGACAACACGGATGCTTAATTTATATTGATAAAATGAAGAATATAATAAATAGAAGAGATTTGATATCCTCTAATAATAAAGATATGATCTGGGAATAAATAAAAACATTTATAATAATACAATATAATCTAGATATTTCAAATTATAAAGGATTTGTTTCTTATTTCTATGATTATAACAGATATAAATGACTTCATAAACCAAAAATGTGTGAAGAATTAGGCAGAGACTTAGCATAACGAAGCCTGGAACAATACAGCAAAAGAAAACAGGTTCTAGAAAGAGTTGCTACAGAAAATGTAGTGAATTGGTCGAGCAAAATGAGCTTGGCCAACGCAAGAAAGACATCAACTGCAATCACGCTCACCGAAGAAATATGCATTAGATAACACATGATTTGATAGACAATTGAACCTTCAACATCATAATCACATCACATCCATATCCTAAAAGAATTGGTCAAGTGGAATTTGAGATACAAGTTTGGCTGCTATCTAGGTTTTAATGGATCCTTTATTATTGTGAAGGTTTTTCTTATGGGTAACGTTGATAGAAAAGCTAAGGGTTCTGGATAGATAGTTCTTCAAACTCTTAACCTATTCAAACCCCCTCTTACTCTGATGGCAATAGTCAAATTTAGTTTATATTTTATCTTTACCGGGAAACCATGTTTCCATATATTTTACCCAACAATTGGTATAAGAAACAATAAAATCCCAAGTCTAAATAACTTAGAAATGGAAGCATGTACAATGTACTAAGAAAGAAAAAGATTAACAGAAGAGGATACTTAGGTCGCAATTATTGAACCGTTCTTGCAAAAATCCTTTCATGAAGAGGAAGATCTAGAAAAATGTCAGCAATTTCAAGATGATGACGATGATGATGATAGTGAATAAAAGATTAGGTCAATCGCTCTTGTGGCATCATAAAGGTGAAAACAAAACGACTATCATTTTGTAGAATTTGTTGACTATGACTCTTAAGAATAATCACGGAGAAAAGGTTTCTCTTCCAAATGAACTCTAGAGAAAAATTGCAAGAGGGATCATTCTTGACACTAAATGCATTGATGGCCACAGAAATATGAACTCTCACATTTAATTACAGAGTAAAATTTTTAAATATACCAGAAAAATCTAGCTTCCAAGGGATGTTATGATTTATAAAAGCTTACAACTTGACTCTTCATCTTCATCACACCATCTGTTCCAATCAACCTTCAAGTATGGAGCAGGTTTCTCTTCAGACTTCAATAGCCTCTTCCACCAACCTTTTTCTCCTTTCTGAACTGAGCATAGTATATTTCTTAAGCCAGATTTAGTTTTACAACCCTGCACACAATAATGAAATTTTATGGATATGACGACCAAACATTTTCCTTTAAAAAGTTTGATATGAAAAAAAAAAAAAGGTAACATACAAGAGGCAAAAACAAAAACTGTTGAGCCACATTCTCTAGAGAAATCTATTTTACCACCAGATCTCTAACTTTTAGCATAATATTTGAGTAGTTTAATATGTATTCAACTTCAATAGAACCTTCAACAAAAACACTATTTATTTAAAGATAAAAATATTGAATGTTTCATATATGCATAATATGAAAATAAATTCCACATGTTGTTCCATATAGCATAACAATTTTGCTTGAAGGGTGTTAAAGACTCAACAAAAGAAACAACAATGGGGATAAGAGATACAAGAAATAAACTCGTACGAAACAGCAGGAAAAAGAAACAAGTAGAGCAATAATGTGATATAGCAGATGATTAGGGACGACATTTGGTGGCAATGATTGGTTCCGTTAGAAGTATTGACCAAATTTTGGGTGATATTGGAGTATAGTGAAATCATAACAGTGAATCAACGACAAAGTACTGACACTTCTCCAAAAATAAGTTGCTCACACTTCAGTTGTAAATAATTCTTTTTGATAATATTCTCAAGGTTCATAATTCCTTTAAGGACATCTCTGCTGCCACTACATCTAAAGAAGATGCTGGTTCTGATAATATGGACAAGTTTGTTGAGGAGGCTAATTTAGTTTCTAAATGTTGAACTGATATGGTTCATGATGAAGTGGATTCTCAAAGAGGTCAGGAGGAAATTTAAGATAAGCCTGTCCAAACAACTCGAAAGTCTCAAAGACCTAAAAAGAATACTTCTCAGGAACTAACGAAAAAGAAATGATGGAGATCAGAGGCTTCCTCTACAACAAAAGGGGGATTGACAATAACAATTCTCTTAACATGCTTAGAAACATTATTCTTGAACAAAAACCTTACTTCATTTTCATTGCTGAACCTATGACTGCCTTTTCTCCTTCTCATGCTTTGTTCTTTGATAATCTGAATTTTAACCTGTGTATTGTTACCGATAATAATCAAAAGACCTCTAAAATGTGGTGCCTTGGCAGGTCTGATATTTCTGTTCATGTTATGCATTCCTGTATGCAGTATATTTCGATATCAGTTTCTGCCCAAGGCAGAATGGTTAATTTTGCAGGTATTTATGGTGCTACTACTTACAATTCTAGAAGGACTTTGTGATGTAACTTGAGCAATCTACTGGGCCCCCAGTGTCTTTTTGGGGATTTCAATGTTGTTCTCTTTGTTGAAGAAACCAAACGAGGCATCTTGCCTAATAGCATCTCTTGTATTGAGTTTTCCAATTGGACTGACAGCAATGATCTTATTGTTACTCCCTCCTTTGGTGCTTTCAATTCTTGGTCCAATGCTAGAACGGGGAATCAGCAGATCGAAAGAAAATTAGACAGAACCTTGTGTAACATTTTAGATATTTGGTCTACTTGTAGATATAAATTCTCTCCAAGAATTGTTCAGTTCATCACCCTCTTTCGGTTGCCTGTTCGGACTCCAATTTTTCTAGCAGACCTTCATCTTTTAGGTTCTTCAAGATGTGGCTTCAACACCCTGATTGCAAGGACTTCATTAAGCATTCTTGGTCTGAAAGAATATCTGGCTGCCCCATGTTGGTGTTACAAAAAAAGCTACAGACTCTCAAAACTTGGAATAAGCATATATTTGGTAATTTGCATGTTTTTGTCTTTGAAAAGCTGAAGCTGCTGGATTCAATTCAGTTGCAGTTAGAATCTACTCCTTTATTTGATAAGGACTCGCTCCAAAGAGAAACATGCGATGTGCTTTGCATTGTCAACCCCTTTTCTGGAAAGAGAAAACTAAAATGATTTGATTCAATGATAGGGACAGGAACTCCACCTTTTACCATGTTGTGGTCAAGAAGAGAGATAATGCTAGCGGGATTCATAGGCTTGTGGAGGATCAAGGAGTTCTTGAAGACCCTAAGCAGATTGAGGATCATATCCTTTCTTATTACCCTAATCTCGATGCTGAAACTGATATTAACTCTGATTTTTCTGATAGCAGATATGAAATTATCTCTTCTTGCATTCCTAAATATGATTAATGAAAGTAAAAACTATGCTGATTAAGTGTCTGGATAAGGATGAGATTAGGCAGGCTGCTTTTGGCTTAAATGGTGATAGTGCTTCAGATTCTGATAGGTTTGGTGGTGTCTTATATCACGCTTGCTGAGATTTTATTGGGGATGATGTTTGTAGGGTTGTGAAACAGTTTTTTGTGCAGAATTGGGTTCTCCCCAAAATGAACTCTAATGTTGTTTCTCTCATTCCGAAAGTTCCTAGGCCTGAGTCTATTAAGGATTTTAGGCCTATTGCTATTGCCAACTTTAGATTCAAAATTATTTCCCAATTTTTGCTCAGACTTTCTACTATCATCAGTAGAATCATATCTCCCAATCAAAATGGCTTCATCAAGGGAAGACTAATCAAGGACTATATATGCATTACTTCTAAGGCTATTACCTTTTTTGTCTAAAAAGGTTAAAGGTGGTAATGTAGCCTTCAAAAAATTGATATTACTAAGACTTTTGATACCCTCAAATCGAATTTTCTGATACAAGTTTTGCAGCAATTTGGTTTTCACTAGCTCTTCATCATCAAGGATTCATCAAATGTTGAAATCTACTCTTCTTTTAATCGGAATCTTCTTGGTTTCTTCCATTGGAGTAGACGGGCTAGACAAGGAGATCCCCTATCTCCTTTACTGTTTTGTCTTCCTGAAGAGGTATTAAGTAGGGGAATTTCTCAGCTTATTAACTCCCATAAAATCCTGCCTGTGGCTGGTCCTAAAGGTTTTAACTTTCCATTACATGTTCTTTATGCTAATGATATTTTTGTCCTTTGCAGAGCAAATAAAAAATCTTTGACTAACCTTATGACCAAGGTTATCGAACTCGCAGGTCAACTCATAAACTCGTTCAAGTTTACGGTTTAACTGCCCGTGACCAAGTTGACTCGCCAATAAACTCGCAATTGGAGTAGACTCAGTAAACTCGAAAGTAAACTCGATGGACTCGGCCAAACTTACGAGCCTGCCACTGAGTGAATGAGTTGCGAAGAAAATCCAAATTTCACTAGGGATTTCATACCTGGTTTAAGCTAGATTTCGTGATTAGAAGAGGTGTTCAATATAGGATTCTTGAACTCCGATTTAGGGTTCGCTATTTGGGTTCACTGTTTGAGTTTATCGTCGTCTTCCTGTATGTTGTCGTCGTCTTCCACTACGACGTCATCTTCCACTGCGTCACCGTCGAGGTTTGCATCGCCTCGTCAGGTCTTCACCGTCTGGGTTCGTTGCCGTCGTCATGGTCTGTTTGTTGCCCGTCGTCATCGCCGCCGTAGGTTCTCCTCCATGCGGTTCCCCTCCACTATGCTGCTGAGTGATTTTTTCATTTCAGGTTTGGTTTTAGGTATTTGTTGTGGCTATGGGTATTTTTTAAAATTGCAATTACAATTATTTGATTATACGTTTTTAAGATTTCCGGATCTAGTTCAAATTCTATTGGAAATGATGATGATGAAGATGGTGAAAATGATTTCATTAAAGGATTAGACGAAGCAGATTAAACTTGATAGCATTTGTATTTCTTTAATTATTTAATTATTATTTACTTGTTGGTATATTGTATGAACTTATTTATTTTAATATTGTGGAATTGGTATCATGAATGATGTATAGTTGTTTCTGTTATTGAATTTTTCTATGAAGTAGACTCTTACGAGTCTGAGTCGGGTTTACGAGTCGAGTTTACAGACCCCTCATGAGTCTGTGTAGACTCAAGTCTGATAACCTTGCTTATGACCTTCCTCCATTCTTATGGTACTGCATCTGGCCAATGGATCAATACTTCAAGTCAGTTTTTTTACTGCTGATACTTCTCTTGCCTTTACTAGGAGAGTTAATTTTATCCTTTCCCGTAATAGAGGTTCTATTCCCTTCAATTATCTTAGTGTTCCTATTTTCATTAGTGCTCCTAAATCATGTTATCTTCAACCTATGGCTGATACGGTTAGAAATAAATTAGCCTCCTTGAAAGGAAATCTCTCAACAAGATGGAAAGGATTCAATTGGTGAACTTTGTTGCTTTTGGTTTTTTGTCCTATAGCATTCAAATTTATAAATGGCCTATGAACCTTCTTAAGGAAGTTGAAACATGGGTTAGGAATTTATCTAGACAGTTGATATTAATAAGTCTTGAATATAACAGGCTTAGCCCATATTTTCGATCATTTTGTTACTATTTTTATCTATAAATAAATAATCCTTATGAGTGTATTTTACACAAGAGAGATTAATCCATATTTACTTTTCCTTTATTTTAATATGGTATCAGAGTCTATCCTAACAAGGTTGTTGGGCTTATCGGGCCACCCACTATCAAATCACCCTTAATATATAGTCTCACACACGAGTTGAGGAGTCTCGACATGAGGGGGATGTGTTGAAGATCCCACATCAACTAAAGATAAAGTCTTTCAATAGTTTATATGTGGGTGCAAACCTCACCTTTTAAGCCAGTTTTGTAAGGTTGAGTTAGACTTAAAGTCCACTTCTTAATAAGCAAGGTATTGCCAAGGTTAATTGGTCTCGAATTTGTTGTTCTAAATCAGATGGTAGGTTGCAAATTCCTAATTTTCAGGTTGAAAACAAAGTTTAAGCTTGCCTAGGACTTTGCTTACAATATTATGCCCTGGACTACTTTGATGAGGGCCAGGTTTCTTAAGTCTAAGTATCAGAAAATTCCTACTTCTCATTCTTCTTCTATATGGTTGGGTATCTAGGATTTTATGACACGGTCCTAGAAAAATACTTTTTGGATTATTGGTAAGAGTGATAATATTAACTTTTGGAATGACTTGTGTTGTTCCTCTAGGTGTATCTCTTTGATTGCAAGGGTTCCTCATCTGGATAGAGTCAACCTTATTGCTAAGGTTTAGCATGCTTAGAGTGGTAGCTCTTGGACTTTATCTCCATCCTTATACAGCCTACCTGAGCTTCAGAATTTACATAATTTTTCCATTTTTGATTCTTTGGATATTCCTAATTAGAAGCTAGAGGACTCTGGGTGCTAAGTCAAAAGGTGGCTAGATGTTTTTTCTCAACCCTATTAGTGCTTGAGATTGGGAGGATTTGGTTTGGTCTTTCAGTCATTCCCCCAACCAAGTCCTTCATCCTTTGGAAGGTTCTGCACTAATAAGTATGTTCAAAAGAGGGGTGTTCACTTATGTTCCATGTGTTCCTTGTGCTCCTTGTGCAATAAGCATGGGGAAAGTATCTTGCATTTGTTTCTTGAATGTCCTACCGCTTTGTGTATTTGGAATTTTCTTAAACAGATCTTCAATGATTTTAAGGTTGTCACTCCTGTGCTCTTAGTTTCATTCTTTAAGTGTCCCGGAAGCTCTTTGGTTAAGCATATTCGGCTTGTTGTTGTTTCCTTTCCTTGTGGATGATTTGGTAGATGAGGAATCATGCTAGATTCCAACAAGCTATCAACATTGACTCAACAATTTATTCATCAAAGGGTTCATTAGGATTTCAAGTAATGCCTCTACCAAATCCATGTATAATAATATGATTGACTTTTCTATCTTGAAATTCTTTGACATCAACACTCGGTCAGTTTTCTCCACTTTACAAGTTATCTGGAGGTTTCCTGATGTGGGTTAGATCAAAGTCAATACTGGAGGTGCTGCTAGGGGTTGTCCTGGGGTGGCTGCATGTGCTAGTATCTCCAGAGGTAGTTGAGTGAGTACATTGCCAACTTCTCTTTCTTCAGGATTCAAAACTCCTTCTAAGGTCATGGGAGTTATCCTTGCGATTGAGCATTCTTGTGTAGCTGGTTTTAGAAGGCTTTGGCTTGAACGTGATTCTTCTTTGGTTTGTAAAGCCTTTTCCCTCCTCTAGTGGTTCCTTGGGCCCTTCATAGTAGATGGATAAATTGTTTGAAGACCTGTGATGAGATAGATTTTAAAGTTTCTTATATCTATAGGGAAGGGAATCATTGTGTTGATCTTTTAGTCAATTTGGGGATTGAGAATAAACTTGATTTTATATGGTACTCTGCAATGCCTCCTATTATTAGTTTGGATTTTTTCCAAAATAGGTTTCAAATGTTTAGGATTGTGTAGTTGGGAGTTTGTGTTGTTTTTCTTTGCATGGGTTTGGTATAGCCCCCATAGTTTTCTATCTTGCTTCTTTTTCTTTTATTGGATTTGGTTCATGTGATGGCAAATGATTGGTGAATTCTTTTATGTCATGATTCATAGTAATACCTACCATGAGTTTTTATTAAGAAAATAATAATTCTTCTTCCTTTGTATCAAGGTTAAATGCTTAGGTTACACATGGCAATAGTTTAATATCTCTAATACTGTACATAAATAGTACAACATAAGTTGCACGCATTAATGCTAAATATTCAAATCTAGTCAATGAAAGGAAAGGCAAGGATTGACAGACCATAGTTTCATGCTAAACATAATATTAGTAAACACAAATACACAAAAATACATATGGAATAGCATTCAGGATTACAAACTTTCCTTAATGCCTGTTGTATTAACAACAAATGATCATTGCCAACCAAATTACCATAGAGAAAATGTAAAACTCAAGGTGGGATTAAAAGATGGGAAACCCCAAACCCAAAGGTAAAGGAAGCATTTCATCAAATATTTTTTGTGAACACAGCATCAATTTCAAACCATATATGTCCAACAATCCCAAAAGCTAAGAAGGGCACAACTACTTTTGGTCCAAGAGGCTAAATTACTATCAGAAGCTGAACGGTATTCCGTGGACAAAAAGAAAAGGAGAGATCAAATTCGTAAGAAAGTACCAAACAATTGTAATTAGAAAACATACAGCCAGCCCCAAATCATCCAAAAATTATTATACTCATCGCTCCAATCCCCGCTATCCTTACACAATCACAAAACACGATTTCACACAAAGCATGCACAGAATCAAATAACAGTACGGCATTTTTCTAATGTGAAGAATGTGATAAAACAAAACCATAACCTCCCTACCTCAGGTTCAATGGATCCATAAAGTTCCAAGCTAAAGCTGTAGGATTCATCTTGAGCCCCCGAAGCAGAGAAACTAAACAAACCCTGAGGCTCACACTTCACAGAAACATTCTTGGCATCAGGTAGAGCAACAGTAAGGTAAACCTTATCAGAACGTTGAGCCCACAGAACTTCAGGATGGCGACTAATCTCACACCAGAAAAAGAAAAGACACAAATTTTCAATGACATTACAAATAAATGGGTAAATTCCTCAGAATCTTAAACTTTTACAAGTTACAACCAAATGGGTCAACAATATTCCAATGTTTCTCCCACAAAAGTGGCAAAAGCAATATAGAAATGGAGTGGCGATAAAAATGAAGTTATCCTACACGTGATGCAGTTTTCTTTCTTCGTATCGTAGCAAACTAGAAAAAACTTTAGATTTTTGTAGTAAGTGAAACAATGAAAATGAGAACAAAAAAGGAAACAAAGAAAGAACCTCATTTGCTCAGTGAGAAGGTCGAATGCGAGAGGAAGAGTCTTCAGAAGAGAACGAACTGTGGGAATGTTTCCTTCGCTGCGTGTTTTTTGTTATTCTTTTCTAGCGAAATTTGTCTTTTATTCTTTAAACAAATAATAATACCTTTTCAATTTTTTTATCTTTGTTTTAAGGTTTTTTATAAAAATAAATAATTTTATTGTAATATATGCAGTTACTATTTTACTTCTTACCTTTCTCCACTTTTTATAATAAGCGTAAATAAAAAAAAAACTCAAAATAGACTTAATAAATATTTACTAAAATAAACCTCTTTCTTCTTCATGTTAAAAAATGGTACCTAACTTCTCACCTTCAAATCACACATTCGATACATAATCCCTAGAAATCAGTTTCTTATAAGATTTTTCTAGAGGATTTATTTCATTTTTCTGTTATTTAAATTCTTTTAAGTAAATAATCAATTTAGTATGATTAGTATTGACACATACTTAATTTCTAGTGCAATAAAAAAATATTTGTAAAAAAGATTAATTTCATTAATTATATTTTAAATTCGTTAATGGTTGAATAATTTCATCTTTAATAATTATTACGTATTTATATTAAAAAATTAATTAATATTAATATAAACTTAATGGAACTAAAATTTTTACATTAAGACGGTAATTTTTTTCTTATATTACTAAATATGTTATACTTAACTGGTTATTTATCAATTATTTTTATTATTAAAAATGTTATAAAATATAAGTATTAGTAATAATAATAACTAGTAATTATTTTAGCATTATGACATTATGCTGACATTATTAATATGTGAATTATTAAAAATTACTACTTTAATGATTTATGTTTATAGACTATTCAATTTTTTATTAATAAATTTAATTGTGGAAATTTATAGTTAAAATTAATTTTAAAATATATTCATATATATATATATATATATATATATATTGAAATTACTAATACCAATTATTAATATTTAAAAATGAGGATATAATTTAAATTAATAATAATCATTAACTTTTAAAATTTTATATTTTAAAATAATTTTTAGTATTTAAATATATTGTATTAATTTTATATTAATATAATTTTAAAATAATTTATTTTTATTATTACTTTTAGTTATAGTTTATTTCATTGTACAACTATTTTTGAAATTAGTGAAAATTATTAGTATTGTCATTACTTCTTGTTCCGGTACTCTGTATAGTCCCATATTGTTTAGGAGTCCAGGCCAAGGTCAATTTAAATACACCTTTCTTGTATTAATTTTATATTAATATAATTTTAAAATAATTTATTTTTATTATTACTTTTAGTTATAGTTTATTTCATTGTACAACTATTTTTGAAATTAGTGAAAATTATTAGTATTGTCATTACTTCTTGTTTCGGTACTCTATATAGTCCCACATTGTTTAGGAGTCCAGGCCAAGGTCAGTTTAAATACACCTTCCTTCCCTCATCCACCGAGGCGCCTTTTAAGGACAAAACCGTGACGGAGCAACCAAGTTCCAAAGCGGACAATATCTCGGACGCGGTGATTGACCCTAGCGATGCCATCTCAACACAGACTTGAGGTTGGAACATTGGCACCGTCTGTGGGAATCTCCTCCCTTAGCCCTCGACTCAGGGGGTTTGTTCCGGTACCCAATATAGTCTCACATCGCTTAGGAGTCGAGGCCAAGGTCAGTTTAAATACACCTTCCTCCCCTCACCCACCGAGGCGCCTTTTAAGGACATAAAGTGATGATTCTCTTCACAACTTTAAAATGTGATTCTTTTGGGTTTGATTGGAACTTGACACATACAAACATTGAACATAATATCAGGGCGACTAGCTATAAGATATATTAGTGAACCGATTAACCCCCTATATTTGGTTTGGTCTATTGAAATTCCTTTCTCATCCAAATCCAAGTAGCAACTAGTAGCTATTGGTGTAGTAGCTTCCTTGCATTTATCCATCTCAAATCTCTTCAGAAGCTCTCTACAGTATTTGTATTGCATAGAAATGTCCCATGTTCCATCTATTACACTTGAATTCACTGTTCTATTTTTGGAAATAATTGGAAATAAATTGATTTGAATCCACCGTTCTGTTTTTAGAAATAATTGTAAATAAATTGATTTGAATTCATTGTTCTATTTTTGAAAATAATTGGAAATAATTCCTTGTTCTGTTTTTTGAAATAATTGGAAATTAATTGAAATTAATTGGAAATAGAGAGCATAATTCATTCTAGCCATGTAAAGTTCATTTTTAAAAATTAATTGAAAGTTAGTATAGAAAAAAATAGTCAGATAGGAAAAAGAGGGGAAGGAATTAATCTTATATAGACTATTATGTCTATAGGGACAAAAAAAAGGAGGAGAGTACTAAGGATCAATGTGAAATTTTCCAGCACGAAATTTGGAGGAAAAGAAGAATAGTAAGAAAGTGCAATTCAATTTCATAAATCGCACGCAGGTAATGTTTGAATTGTTTGCAAGGACTAAGCTCTCTACCATCATTCTTTGTACCTTCGATTGAGGATTTTACATCTTTTGTTGCTTAGCCTGGGGCCATGGCCAACTTTTTAGATGGGGGTGAGCATGTAGATAATGATGCAAAGGAGGAAGAGGATTCGATTGATCAAATGTTGTGATCTTATCATTTGTTAGGGATTGATCATGATTTTTCATGACTTTATTTTGTTTTTGTTTATTTTACTTTTAGTTTTTCATTTATGTTCTTTTTGGTTTTTTATTTTTGTGATAAAACTATAAAACTTGGTCGAGATACACATATGATGTATGAGGCGTATGAACTGAGTAAGTTATGCATGTGTTATTGATAACAAGTTTGTTATATGTGTTAATCTGTGTTGATAATTGTGAATTGAATGGGTTGTTCCTATTGAGTATTAGTTGGTGGTTGCTCTCGTGTTAGTGTGATTGTAAATACATTCATATTTTATTTTGGTTAATGATTATGGCATATCTGTGACAACTTTTGGGAATCAATATGTTAACCGGGTGAAATTTTGTGCTCTAGAGTTTACATTCATTATGTATTATCACTTGTTATCTGACTTTGCTTAAGTTTCAAAATGATAAATTATTCATTTAAATGTTTACATATGATCAAGGTCATTTTTTTATTATAGTTTAAGCCAAATATCCAACCTTGTTTGTTTAAAATAAAACCTTTGAGCTTTAAGAGAAAATTTTCTTCTTTATCCTTGAATTATTGAACCCTATTGAAAAATAAATGTCTACCTCACTTTGAGTTGAGAGAGCAAGAAGATCATGGTCTTTAGTGCGTGGTTCAAGTTTGGGGAAGTTATTAAAGGTAGTACATTAGGGATGTTAAAAACAAAACAGAATGGTGGTGGTACATATGTTGTATACATTTCCTTTTTCTAAGAAACAATAAGGGTTGTTGTTTTCAAGAATAAAATGATGGGGGGTAAGGCGATATTGGTTTAAGTTTGGATTTTACGATAGGAGAATGTGTGTATATATGATTGATCTAATTGCTCTCTTTATTAAAGGTGTTTTCATGATCTAGAAAAACCAATTTCCTTCTTAGTCCAACCACATTACAACCCAATAAAGTCCTTGTGATGTTGCATTTTTTGAAAATTTTTTGCTCTTGAAACAAAAAGTATAGTTAAATTGTGGCAATCTAGTGGTAGAAGAGAGAATGTCGCATTTGTTAACTTATTTTGCTAATGATGGCAGGTGCACCAGTTACAAAATAAATATATCATTCTCTCCCAAGAGACTTATGTAACAATAATTTTTAAATGATTATAATAAATTTTGACTCGGAAAAATAACCCACGATTCAAATACTGTGAAAAAAATAAAATTAAAACAAATAAGTCTTTTTAGGTTTTTTGTATCAAAACTTAGAATACAGAAAAAGGGTAATAAAGTGAAATTGTCAGGGTTAGATTCACTCTCATGTATGAAAATAATTTTCTTCTTTTCAATCAATTATCAATGTCAACCCACAAAAATACCCAAACCCTAAATCCTTAGTAAAATGAGCCTAAGATTATCTATTAACCATCAATTTCTTGATCAATTATATAAATGAATCTTGCAATATCCACAAGGATCTTAAGACAACAATCGAATATTGCTCAATTCCTAGATAGAAGCTTTCATCTGGTATTTTAATTCAGTTTCTAATTACAAAAGATATTTCCTAGTACCCTAAGAATTAATAATCAAGTCATGAATCAACACGATAGACAATAATCGTAAAATTAAAAGATTGATATATTGAAATAAAAATATCTATGTAAAAACATATTTATTAAAACCAAATTGATCACATGAGAGTTTCGTCTGATTACATCTAACTCCAACAACAATAGGTTTAGCTCCTCATAGTCATGAGAAGACCAAACAACCAATGTGAATAATGTAAGAGGGTTGATCAAAGACAAAAACCCTATGTTGCCTCCAAGCATGACTTTTTATGATTTTTGGTCGAAGATACCAACCCTAATGCAAAAGGGCGCCATGCGCAATTGAATTTTATAGCTATTTCTAGTATTTTTGGCCCAACTTTCAGCATCTTGAGTCTGCTAAGATAAGTGGCGCCTGACCCAATTTGGCTAAATTGAGCCCGACTAAGCTTTGTTGAGTCTAACCTAGCTTTAAGCATCAACATTCCAAGGCCTTATTTGCTCATCAGAGATTCCAAGCTTGCTCTTCTTGACCAAAATGCTTCTTGTTCATTTGTTTGACAAAATTAATGGGATTTAATGTAAAATTAAATAAAAAAAACTCAAGTAATTAATTATTTATAATAAGAACAAATTATTTATAAAAAGAGACAAAAACATGAGATGTAGTAGGTTTCAAGCTTAAAAATAGTTGATTTCATTATGAAGATAAACCCAAAAATATCATATAATTTAACTCTATTAACATCCTGAGATACTAGAGCGTTTAAATGAAATACTTTTTATGATAAGGAATAATGTCCTTATTTGTTCACTATAATATTGTGCCATGATTGTTAGTTATGAATGAAATGGTTGCATGCATTCTTTGTTACATTTGCATTATGAGCACCATAAATGAGTTTGACGAGGAAACATTTTCTTAAGATTGATTTGAGGAATAACATACAGGATTGGTATCTGAAGTGAAAGTGTGAAATTGTCTCTTAGTTTTGCACTAGTAATGAGTAGTTGTTTATCTTTGTCAAGTTATCTTTGCTTGAGGAAAAGTAAGGTTCTAAGTTTGGGGGAGTTTGATAATGTTAATTTTTGCCATGATTTTTTGGGTGAATCGTATGATAGAATCAACTCCTTTCAAGCTTGGAACCTGCTAAATTCTCTATTTTTGTTAGCTTTTGGTTAATAATTAATTATTTGAGTCCTAATATCAAATTGTAGACTAATTCACATTATTTCATCCAATAAATGAACAAGAAGCATTTGAGTACGACAAGAGCAAGATCAAAGACTATGTAAAGAATGAATAAAAGAAAACTGAACTAGAAAATTATGCTTGATGCCACTGAGTTCTGTTAGGTGCCAATTATGCTAAGAGCAGCCAAGGGAATTGCGCCCAATGCCATTGAATTGCGTTGAGCAGGAATGAAGTCGAGAGCTATTGCATTAATTTGGGCCCAACGCTGAAAGGCTTGCAGGTGAAAACGTTGCATACTTGACATGTTTTAATTATATTTAAATAGGTATTGACCTATTGGTTAGGGAGTTCTTATAGTAGGAAATGAAAAATCAGACCAGGGACAGTGGCTAGGGTTCAAGAAGTTCTCTATGATCATCTTGGTATAATCATCTTCTTCCATTATTCATTCTCATGTGTGGTTTCTTCATGGAAATGAGGAACTAAACCCATTTTTGTTGGTAAGATGTAACCAACTGAACTCTCATGTAATCGATTTAGTATTAATATATATGTCTTTCCTTTCAATATTAGTATTTTGATTTTATTTCAGTTGTGGTTGATTATCCATGGCTTGATATTTGATTCTTAGAGTATTGAGAAATATCGTTTGTAATCTATAACTAACTTGAAATACCTAATGATGCTTGCATTTAGGGATAGAACATGAATTATTAGTTGTCTTAAGACCTCTCTAGGATTAATTGATCAAGGAATTGAGGGTTAATAGGTAAGTTTAGGCTAATTCACCTAAGGAATCAGGGTTTGGATATTCTAGTAGGTTGACATTGATATTAGTTCAGAAAGAAGTTAAATGATTTTTTGCATGAGAGTGATGTTTGGTGCAGTCTAATCCTGACAATTGCATTCATATTATTTTTAACCTTTTTACCTTCCAATTGTTTGACAAAATTACTCCAAAACAATTTAATCACTTTTTTGCACATTTATTTGACTGCACCTTAAAACAAAGATTGGTATTATTCTTCAATATAATTCAATCATAGATAGTAATTATTTTTGTGTATTGCACGAGTCATTTAGAAAAGAATGATGTATTTATTACTTGCTACATTTACAACTAGTGCACTTGCCAATTAAAGCAAACAACTAACAATGCAAATTTACATTTTAAAGATAATTGAATTGTTTAAATGGATAATAACAAATATGAATTGTGTTAGATAATGCTTTGTTCAAGTCATTTTCTTCTTTGAAACTATTATAAAATTCTATTTTCGATTGAGAATGATTTTCTTGGAACATACAAATTGATTGGCTCTGTGTAATCTTCATTCACAACTAATTCATATTTGGGTTTCTTGCATTCAAGGTTGAAAATGACTTGACCATGATTTTTGTTTTGTATTGCATGCACATTTATTGAATGAGATCCTCTTCATCTTTATTGCATTTCCTTTACATTTCTACACTTTAAATTTCTTATTATTTATACTTGTCATTTACATTTTTACACCTCTAAGTTTCAACACTTTTATATTTCTACAATTTACGTTTTTGCACTTTTACAATGCTACAATTTAAGTTTGTGCACTTTTACATGTATGCAATTTACATTTTTGGACTTTACATTTCCATTATACAACTGTTAGACAATGTATTAAACTATTGTCCACTAGAAGTTTTGATAGTTGCAGTTAACCATTTTACTTTACTAATTCATTTTCATTTTACTTGTTATTTTAGATTTGAAGTGTAGTTTTAATTCACTTTACATTTACACATTGATTTAATCGTTTTTTCATTTTTTGTTTTAACCATCTAACACATACTCTGTTTTCTGTTTCATTTCTGTTATTCATTTTCTCTGCCATTTAATTTCCAGTTTTCAATTCCCATTAGTTTCTAATTCCATTTACATTGTTTTGGTTTAATTCTGTCAAGCTATTTCAATACATTTTGTTTTCTCTCTTTTGCTTTTTCAATTACTCTATTTTTTCTTTACATTCGCATCACTTCGTTTTTTTTTTTTTTCAATTTCAAAATTCTTTTTTAACCCCCAATCTTAACTTGTGATAGAAAGAACATCAACTAATAGACTCAATCAACATGTGTTCTCAAGATTCGTCCTAAGTTAGCCTTTATACTATATTAGGGGAACTTAGCTTTATTTGAAAACCAGATGCCATTGAACGATTCATCATGAACCTAATTAGAGCCCACATTTAGGTATGTGTTTACATCAAATTTCAAAGTATATATATATATAGCCTAAGTGTGCTCTAAACATGTATACATAAATCATTTGTATGGTTTTTAACTCTATAAATGGTCTCTTCATTTCCTTTTCCCTCAAATTTTAAATTTGACTCTCTTCTTTTTGTTATTTATGTTTTTTGTTCTTCATCTATGGAGAACCAATTCTTGAGGATCAATTCACAAAATCAAGATTAAACAAATTAAAATAGAAATTAATTGAATCTTGATTTGATAAATATATATGAATTATATTAAATGATATTTTGATTTGATTTATTTAACTGATTTAATTATTAATTGATTGGTTAATTGATATGAATTCTTAAAGAACTATGATAACAAGAATTGTTTGGTTCTTGGATTTGTAAATTGACCTTTTATCTTCTGTTAATTCATTTTCACTTGCTGTTGCATTTTATATTTTATTTTTAATTTGTTTTAATCCTTAAATTCCTCAAATTAGTTTTTATAGGAAGAAGATTGAATCGTGTGTGTCCTTATGAATCGACCTAGGTTATGCATTATATTACAAAGTTTATACAAACTTACAATTTAGTTTCAAGAAAGACATTAAAAATCAAATATCTCCTATTCTTTCTTTTTAACGTGTAAGTCAATCCAATTCAGGAAGATTCGTTATTTTTTTTTTTTATATTTCATCAGTACAAACATTTTAATCAATACTATTTGTATTTATATTAGTCTTGAAGTGATATGAAATGAAAATAATAATGGTAAATTAATCATAATTAAATATACACATGAAAATCAACACAAAGTACAATCAATAAAAATTCCATGAAATGTACATACTGTGATTAAATATATATACCAATGAGTTATAGAAAAATATTTAATCATCTTAAATTCTCCAAACAAATAATTCAGGATTCATTATAATAAAAAGAGATATAGTAATACATCTTCATATCATATCAAAACATAAAAGATTAAGGTGCAACATATATATAAAATATCTAAAACTTTGGCAAAACAACACTTAAAAATACAAACTTTAAAAGTTAAACATTATAATTTATTGAGAGCACAAGGCTCTCAAACCCAATACCAATATAATCAACATATCACAAACAGGAATATAGACAACACAAAATTATCAGTAAAAGTATATACACATATTTGAAGCTCAAGTTTTGTTAAAAATTTTAAACTTTTAATAAAATTAAATAAATTTAATTTAGTCTATATAATCTAATATTAACTTTAATCATAATTTTAATTCTAATGTTGTGATAATCTTATTTCTATTATAATATTTTTAGTTTATTAATGTTAATTCTAATTTCAATGTTAAGTGTAATTTTAATTTTATCAGTGTTAACTACAATGATTTAACTTAAATTAATTTAAATTAAATTTAAGTAATTCTAATATATTATAATGGTATTCTAATTATAATCTATTTTTCTAATTTTAATATAAATTATTCCTACTTTTTTTTTTAAATATGTAAAAGAGTCAAGTGTTATTATCCTATGTTCTAGTGATAGCTTCACAATGGACAACACTAGGTTTAGCACGACCCAGAGTGGACTAGAGTGGTAGTAAAGATATAATGGCTTGGTAAAAACTGACTTATTATATATCTACCATCATATTTTTCCTTATGAATGTACTTAAACTAATTTTATTTGTCTATATGAAATAGACATTTTATACTACTAATTACTAAACCTATAAGAATTGACATATAAAAATCTCCTTTTAGTAAACACAAATATATTTATTTGAAATATTATTAAAATAATTATATTTTTAATTATTAAATGAGATTGAAATACATCTCAATTTAATACGGTTAAAAATTATACTAAATAAAGTATAATATATAATTATGCGCTTTATAATAGCTATATTATTGTACATTTTAGATGAAACCAGAGATATATCACAGTATTGTCTGCGCCTACCACTAAAAAATCAACAAACTTATACATATATACAAGGGAAGTTGAAACAGAATCAGCAAGAAGAGGGTGGAAAAATGGGAGAAGAGAGAGAAGATCCACAGCGGCTGAAGCGAATAGCGGCGGATTCATACGACTACGACAACGACTCTCGATGGCCTGATTACTGGAACAACGTTCTCATCCCTCCCCACATGGCCTCTCGTGACGACGTCGTTTCCCACTTCAAGCGCAAGTTCTACCAGCGCTATGTTGTGCGTTTTTTTTACTCCTTTTATTCTTCTTTCTCTCCGAACCCCATATCTTTGATTCCCTAATCTTCCATAAAGTTTCGATTTTGAAGCCCTTTGGTCAATTGGGTCGTTCTCCTTTCTTCCAATGGGGGATTTTTGGGGTTTCTGCAAAGTAAATACTTCATGTTTTTTTAAATTGTTACTGTATCGTTGATGCGCCCTCGGAATTTGATTAACCTCACAATGTTCATCAGAATGTGTTTTTTGTGTTTATTTGAGAATTAGTTTTGTTTTTTGGGGGTGGTGTTGCATGTATAGTCTATCATAGTAATTGTTGTTGGGTCTATTTGGTAACCATTTATCTGGCTGTTACTGAACCATTTGTAGGTGGTGAGGGATGGTTGAAATTTCATATTGACTGTAATATGACCAAAATAGTTTATATAACTGGGGGCCTTTCCTCATCCGTGAGTAAGTTTTTGGAGTTGAGTGAGACTTAAATCCAAACTCTAATGTGTATATATCTCTGTGGGGGCTGGATTGGGAGAATTTATGTTATATTCATTGACTTAGTAAGCCGGTTGTAATTGTAGGATTTTGAAGTGTGATTGAGATCTCACATTGACTATTGACTAGTATCCTAACATGGTCAAAATAGTGAAGGACAATCTTTTTTGTGAGCTAATTTTGGTGATTGAGTTAGATCTAAATCCTGAATTTAATATAAATGTATATGTGTGTGTGTTAGAGAGAGAGCATGTTGTTGTATCGGTAGAATTTTTGGTATTTTTATTGATTTAGTAAATTGTTGTAACTGCTGGATTTTGAACAGGATTCTGATCTTGTGGTGGAACCAATGTCTATCAGTGGTAGTTCATCCCAGCCTGCACGTTCATCAACAACCTCATCAGTGCCGCCCCCAACAAATAATCAACCTCGTGCAAGAAGTTCTGGTGAATATTAGAATGCCTAACACAGTGATGCTTTTCTTGGTTTTGAATTTCTTAGTTCTTTGTTGCATGCCTGCTCGAGTCTTATTGTATGTGTTGAACTTTTCTGCAGCATCAACTAATAGAACATCAGGGACAACGTCCTCAACTGCAGGTGTAGCACCTCTGCGTTGGGATCGGCAGACTATTATGTTTTCTGTCAATGCTTGGGTATACTCTCTTCGTTAGTTAAGGCATTAATCCATCTTCTGGTTAACCTATGCCCCATTTCCCCCATTTTTGTATGACTGTTGACCATTGTAATACCAAATTTGACTGTTTGATTTACTTAGTTCTCTTTCTTACTTATGTCTCTGAATAGTTTATGTTGTACTACTTCTAGACTCAAATATAAACAAAAATACCTAATTTTACACTAATTTAGTTAGTTCATTTCATTAAATTTTCTTGATTTCATAAAAAGAAGTACATTTCCTAAATTACCCTTAATTATATTTGTTGGAGATTGATGAGATTCTAAGCATAAAAAATTGTGTATTTTTCGTTTTTTAGCCTAGCTTGAATATCCCTATTATTAGTTTATTTCTATGCTTTGTTTGGACATAAGGTTAGGGAAGGGAAGTCTTTATGTAATCCCTTCCCACCACACTCTCTATATAAGGAGAGCTCATGTATTTTGTTAGTAAAGTGACTTTAAGCCAGTGAGTTCAAGTGTCCTCTTTCAACCCAAGATCAATTGTATTTATAGAGATCCAACCTTAAACCCTCTGTTGGATAGTTTTGATTACTGGAAGGAGGCCTAAAACACTACTACGGCCACCACGACTGAAGGACCAAGCAAGATGAGTGATGAAGGTGGTGCCCTCGAACCCCCAACTCAAAAGAAAGAGCGAGGAGTGCCATTTCTTAGAATCCTTCTAGCATTGGTCACAAGTCCTTGTGTAGGCCATTTCTTAGAATTTTTTTTCGTTGTTTTATGGCTTCTGCAAAGTTCAAGATCACTTTTAATCCAAGAAATTTTCAAATATTTGATTCAAGATCCAACCCAACATTCTTCCCTGAAGGTTGAGTGGAAAGATCCTCCAAACCAAGCAAGCCTTCCTTGAGTTCTCATTATTTGGTATTGGATCTTAGATCTGGCATCTCTGTGACAAATCTTGAATTTTTGTAACGCTATTTCAAATTTTGTTCTTGAGCATTTGTGAAGAAAACACAAGAGGATATTGAATTAAGAATAGATGCATTGAAATTGTGAACTTGCCAAGTTATACAATGGCTAACCCTTTTTGTACCCTGAACTGTCTACTTGCGGATCTCAATCAGTTCTGTTGCTGATCCTTTACTTGATATATTTTCTGTAGGTGTTTGTTGTGGGTTTCCTTGCAGCCATTCCACTGGTACCGAAGCATCTTTCTCATAGGGCTTATCGACTTTCTTTTATGGGCACTACATGCTCTTCTCTGTACTCATTGTATTCCCAGTATGGAGTAAGTTTTTGCTGTGATGTTACAGTTAACATTATCTTTTGAATGTTCTGATTCTTCTATCTCTAATATGTTGTGACTTTGTAATTGTGCCATTGCAGAAGCCAAGAGCATGGAATATGCAGGCCTTGCAAGTGTACTTTCAGTCGATAATTGCTTCAAAGGATTTTATATACTTCATCTTCTGCCTTACATTTGTTACATCTCATCTTTGCCTTAAATGTGTGTATTCCTCTGTCAGTTAATCCCATTTTACTCTATTTCTTGAAGGAATTGATGTTACCGTTCCTTTATGCCGCTTTCATGTCCTGCTCTTAATAATCCGTTTTTATTATGCTGTAGTTGCTTTGATACCTATCCTATGCTGGTCACTCGAACATGTTGCCAAGTTCCTTAGACGGAATTTCAGTCGCTCCACGTTGTACAGGTAAATTATCTTTGAAAAGATTCTACTAGTAACGTAAAAAGAAAATAATGTTCCGAAATGGGACAGCTTTACTCAGTAAGCAAGGAACTGATCCTGTTCTCTATCTCATATTTTCATTAAATTACTGTAAGACCCTAGAGCTTAAGTATTTTGTCTTCCCTAGTGTTCATTGTTTAAATGAACGGTTTGGCCTTTTGCACGAAGAACCTAACTGTTACTCTTTATTGTTGTGAAGCCAAGCATGGAATTTCTTATATAATTTTGATGTTATTCTGTGATATTTCTGTTGAACTGTCTGGATCATTTTTCTAGAATCAGATTTGATCTATGAAAGGCCTAAACGAGTACTTTTATACCTTTGTCTGTATAATTATCTCAACATCTGTATGCATAATTATTGTTGATTTCCCCAAATTCCCCCAAGCCCAAAACCATGTTATGAATCGCTGAATTCTCACTTAAGGGCTATTTTTTAATATACATTGACATCTAAGTTATATTTTTTCCTCACTATTTCGCTTAAATAGGAAGTACTTGGAAGAGCCTTGTGTTTGGGTGGAATCAAACAACTCTACCCTCAATATACTGACATCGCATGCTGAGATTGGACTTGGATTCCTGCTGATCGTCTCATTGTTCTCGTAAGTTTCTGAAGTTTTTTCTTTCTTCCCCTTCATATTTCTGTGGCACAAATTCCTTCTCTATACAAGGTATTGTTTGACTCACTCCACTGTATTTCTTACCCACACATGCAGGTGGCAGCGGAACATAATACAAACATTCATGTACTGGCAGGTTTGTTTTCTGTCACAGCACTGGTTCATAATAAATGGGAAAAAATGTTAAATATATTTAAGATAACACTCAGACTCTAGTACAAATGCACAATCTCAGATTCATACACGAACTGGGTTAGCGATGACGAAAACAGGAAAAGACAGAATTCTTAGGCATTCAAGATACGTTGACTCTCCTTTCCAATCCAAATTTGAAGTACCACCTATTGAGTCCTGCCATAGGAGTTATCAATCATCATCTTCTAAAGCAAAGTCTTGCTAATAATTTTCTCTATTTTCAATCTTAGAAATTAAAATCCCTAAAATAGCACTCCAGAAAAGCCCTAATGTCTCTATTAAAAGGTGTTTTTCAGAATCATGTCATAGCAGTTTTATTATGGCTGCCATTCATCTCACCATGTAGTCCACTAAAGCTGCTACCCTAAACCGCTCCGCCACCGAGCATTGCCTTTAGCTGGCAGGGGCAACACTGGTCAATGTGTATAACCAACACTGGTCAATGTGTTTATTATCTGAGGCAAAGGATATCTGTGATCTGATTAATGCCTAATTTACTAAAAGATATACATTATAGAGAAAAGTTGTACAGTTAGCATTCTTTCCTCAACAGAAAAGGATCGGAAAAAAAAAGAAAAAAAGAAATGGGGTTGTGGTAGTTTTGAATCAATCCTCTTTCTCTGGTTTTTTACAACAATTATTGCATTGAACAAAATCTGCAACAAACCATTGAATGCAATAAAATGTTATTGCTGGCATGTATTAATTCTCAATTTTTTTCCTTTCCTCCCGCAGCTTTTGAAGCTGATGTATCATGTTCCTGTTACCGCCCCTTACCATCAGAGTGTTTGGGCTCAAATTGGGAGGACGGTGAATCCTGTCATCCAACGCCACCTGCCATTCTTGAAGACTCCTGTAACTGCAATTCAAAGATGGTGGCTAAGGTAGAAAGCTTGGCTAAATGGTTTCATATGAAAACCAAGTAAACATTTTTTGTTCCCTTTTCTTAAAATACAGTTTGATTTCACATCAAGTGACCTGTTGGTCATATTACAAAGGACTGAAGTAGATTGAGTTGAATAATTTATCTAATCGTGAATGTTAGCTTGATTGATCAATGTGTTTATTTACATTTTAGCATCATTCGTTTATGTTGATGGCGATGTTTTAAATCCCGAATAGCTTCTGTAGAGAATTAATGTCATCCATAACTACAAAAGTAAAATATCAGTTTCCTGGATAGAAATCATGAACCATTAATTGTTTAACATTTTCACTATTCTTACAACTTTAGATTTAAGTTTTGGAAACTAAAATTTTAAAATAGACTCTAAAAGAATCGCCTAATGTGTGTGCACAGGCACTTTTTGGAATCCACACATATTTGGTTTGCAATGGCCTAAAAGCCTTACGAAGAAAATATATATTTTTCTGAACAAGTTGGGATTTTTACTGATGAACTTTCTCATAAGAATATATAAACAAAAAGTGAAATGAATATTTTAATAAGTTAATATTAGTTTATCTATAAATTTAAAGAATTTGAGTTTTTATAAGTTGATTTATGCATTAACTATATGTTGAAGTGGCGAAGTTTATTTCATTTCTGGGATGGAGATGTTGGTTAAACAGTTTACGACGTTGTCTTTCAGTCAGTCTTTTTGCTGGAGAAAAATTACTTCAGATATTTTGCAACAATTAGGATAGATATTTTGCCTACTATTAAAAGGTTTCACGGGTTTTGCAATTATTTGGTATTGGTTTTTGTTTGAGATCTAAGATGGTAGGAATAAATTATAATATATTTTCACGTTATGAAATTAGTTTTTAATGTTGAGTGATACATAACTTATTAAGATATATTAGAGTTATTTAAAATTTATCTTAATTAAGTTTATTGGAATATGGTGTTATTGTTATTAGATTCTTCTTGAATCATATGCAAATATCTAATTACACAATTGAGATTTTTATTCATGAGTGTAAATGTGTGTATTGCAAAATCTTAAACTGACTAAGAATAAGATCAAGTTATAATATATAAGTGGGATGCAAACTCTATATTACAAGTTGATTTCGTAAGATTGATGTATGTATAAATTTTCTTTTTTAAGATGATGATATAAGAGTTTTTATAGTCTATCTTAGTCAAGTTCATTAGGATTTTTGTGTCACCTATTATTTGGTTCTTGTTAAAACAAATATCCAATTTCAAGTTCAAGATGCTCATCCTTGACTTCAGAGGGTGTGTTGGAGATCTTTCATTGACTAGGAATATGACTAAATCATAATAGAGGTGAGTGTACACATCACCTTACCAAGGCAGGTGTAAGGTTGAGTTAGACGTAAACTTACTTATGAAGATGATATTAGAGTCATTTAAAGTTTGTCTAGGCCAATTTTATTGGGGTTATTGTGCCACTATTATGGGCTCTCATTGAATCACCCAAATATACATATAGTTCCACATTCGAAATGTTCATCTCTCAGAGTGAAATGATATGTTGGAGATCACTCGACTAGGAATTATAATGTTATAATACATAATGAGTTACAAATCCCATTTTACAAGTCAATTTTGTGAGATTGAGTTAGACATAAACTTACTTAATGAGTTTTGTAAATTTTACCTTACAAATCAATTTTATTGAGATTTTTGAGTCTATCATGTTATCAGTTATCACGCACTATCAAACCACCACTCATCCAAGCCGATTTTATGTTTATTAGTATTACCATACTTAGTTCATTTTATGTTTTTTCAAAATTGGGTTTAGACAAGAGGAAAAAAATTAACTAAGATTTGAGAGACCTCATTTACTTTTCATAATATATGTTCATGTGGCAGGAGTACCATTGTTAATGGAGGAGTACCATTGTTAATGGAAGTAACATCCTAATGATAAAAGTAACATCCTATTTTAGTTTATAGATTCTTTTTTCAAAGGGGTTGTCATTGTTATGTCTTTATTTTGTTTTTTTTTTCTTCAAACATATGATTTGAAAGCCTATGTAAGAAAAAACTTGATTGTTTGAGAATAATCATTGAATGAATGAGTAAGTATTTTAGATCGTATACTAGTGATTGAATGGATAGAGAAAATCTTTATTAACTTTAATAAAATGTTTGTTTATAGAATAGAATTTATTTTGGTTCTAATTAAGATTTATTCAATTGTTTCATTCATTTTTTAAATAGGTGCATATAGTAGTTTTTTTTTTTCTATTTGGATATATTGAGTATAATAAGGCTACGGGTGTGAATTGTAAAAGGCAAAAAGAAGTTTTTGGAAGCCCTTTAAGAGCTCATGGTCGACAACACACAAGGGATTGCTTCTTCTTGCACCTCCATAATTTTCAAAATTCCAATAATAGACATCAGTTTACAAAATTATTTCTGCTGCTATAAAAGAAGGTTTTCCATGGAAGAGGTGCAGTGAAGTTTTGAACGGCGATGGAAGGTGTCGCAGTGGTGGGATATTCCGACGGTGTTGGAGTGGGGGGTTGAAGGCACTTTGGGCGGCGTCGGTCGTAGTGGGTGGTTGAAAAACAAGCAGAGTTGTCATCGTCGAGGTATCTGTTATTCATTTTTTTATGATTTTCACGGATTGTAGAAACCGTAGAAGTTAAATATTTACGGAGTCTGTAAGGCATAAGGCGTAAGTTTAAAATCAAGATATATGACTCTTACGGATTACATAAACCGTAGGTAAATTAACATTCATAAGAGCTTACAGTTTGTACAACCCGTAAGTGCATAGGTGTATAAGAGAACTCTACGGGTTGTACAAAGCATAAGGTGTGATGCTTTACGGTTCGTAGAAACCGTAGAAGAAATAGACATTTTCTAAAAACTGTAAAGCATTTGAATTTTTTTAATTCCTTACAGCTTGTACAAACCGTAGAACATTTTTTTGTTTACGATTTGTACAAGCCGTAAGCAATTAAAAAAATTCAAATGCTTGCGGTTTCTAGAAACCGTAATATGTAGTTCATTTTACGGTTTATATGAACCGTAATGTGGAAGTGACTTGAATTTTTATGTTTGTTTTGATTTTTTAATGTGATTTTATTTTAAATTTTTTCTTCAGTCTATCACGGAAGGAGAATATTTGAGTAAAGTTTCTGAAAAAGTAGATAAGATATTAGATATGGAAGAAGCACATCAAAGTATTGTTATGGTTAAGGAACATGAATGTGTTTACATTTTTCAACGACTGAGGTAAATGAATTTACTTATATTGAATGTTTTTATTGGATAAATTGGGATAGTGACTTTGAAATTTTGTTATATTTAGGTATTTCTTACTAGAGATAATTTACTTGAATGGGTGTGGAAGGTTGCTTTTCGTCTTGGATTTATGGTTGTCATATTGAGATCTAATAAGGCAACTGGTCAACAAAGAAGAAAGACATTTGTATTGTTAGGTTGTGAAAGGAGTGGCAAATATAGAAAATACAGGAATGATTTGGGGGTTAGCATAATAGGGACAAGAAAGTGTGATTGTCTGTTTAGATTGCGGGGTAAACCCATTTCAAATGGAGAAGGTTGGGTGTTGAAGGTCATATGTGGATTACATAATCATGATCTTGCTCAGACATTAGTTGGACACCCTTATGCTGGCAGATTAAAACTTATTGAACATACTTTGGTTGTTGACATGACAAAGAGTCTTGTGAAGCCGTCAAATATATTGTTGACTTTGAAACAGAACAATGAAGACAATGTGACAACAATCAAGCAATTGTATAATGTTAGATATACATACAAGAGGTCCTTAAGAGGATCAAGAACTGAATTGCAACAATTAATGATGTTACTAGAATGTGACAATTATATTCACTGGAGTAGGTGTCATGAGTATTCAGAGGTTGTGAGTGATATCTTTTAGACACATCCTGATTCAATTAAGTTGTTGAATGCATTTAGCATTGTCGTATTGATGGATAGTACATACAAAACCAACAAATATAGGCTTCCTTTGCTTGAAATAGTTGGTGTCACATCCACCGGATTAACTTTTTCAGTTGCTTTTGCGTTACTGTCAACTGAATGTGAAAATAACTTCATATGGACATTACAGAGATTGAAATTGTTGTTTTTTAGGGGAGATGTGTACCCTCAAGTCATTGTTAGTGACTGAGATCTTGCTTTGATGAATGCAATCAATGTTGTTTTTCCTGAAGCAACTAACATACTATGTCGGTTTCACATTAACAAAAATGTTAAAGCCAAATGTAAAATGTTCGTTGATTCTATGGAGGCATGGGACATTGTAATGAATGCATGGGGAGCTGTGGTGGATTGTCATAAATGTGATGCATATGATGAAATTGTGAAAGGCTTTGAATCTGTTTGTTCATCTTGGCAATTGTTTGTTGATTATGTGAAGAAGACATGGCTCATTCCTCACAAGGAGAAATTTGTTAGGGCCTGGACAGATAAGGTCATGCATTTGGGCAACACTACCTCAAATAGGTATACTTCTTAATATTTTTGTGAAAAGAAGTCATTGCTAGATGAATTATATAAGGTATTACCGATGTTTTTTTTTGTGTTACAAGATTGAACAGGCTCATTGGAATCTTAAACGTATATTGCAAAATAGCATGGGAGATTTGTGTACTTGTTGGGATGCAATCAACAACGTCCTTATTCTTCAACATAATGAAATTAAAGCTTCTTTTGAGATGAGTATCCATGTCATTGGTCATACCTTCAACCTGACATTATACAAACATTTGGTGGGTGTTGTTAGCAAGTATGCTTTGGTGCAGATAGCTAAAGAAGTATTGAGAGTTAATGAAGTGGGTTTTGATAGTCAACATTGTGGTTGTGTCCTCAGATCTACCCATGGATTGCCATGTGCTTGTTCATTAGCTAGATATCAGTTCGGTGTCATACCACTTAACGAAGTTCATGTTATGTGGACTAGACTAAGCTTCTCAGACATTTTCTCAGGTCAGTCATCTTCTGAGTTCTCAATTCAACAAGAATTTGATGTCATTGCTAATCGATTCAAAGAGCTTGATATGGGAGGAAAACTTAAAATTAAGAACAAACTACATGAGATTGCTTATCCTGATATGACATCCATGTGTCCGCTGAGAAAGAAAGTCAAAACTAAAGGCTCACAAACTCGTCAACAAAAAATGCAGGAGAGGTCAACAAAACGTAACCCATCTTATTTTGAGCATGTTGATAAAATTCATTCAATCGATGATAGTTGCTCTAAGGGGTCTAAGGGATCTAAAGGGAAATCAAAGTTGGCACTCAGTTTAAATGTTGTTCTAATGCTTGATCAATTTCATCCAGTGACTCACCCATTTATCAAAGAAGTCATTAATGTCAATGCAGATGAAAATTATGGATATCGTTGTATTGCTGCACTTTTGGGTATGGGTGAAGAATCATGGTCATTGGTTTGAATGGATTTGTACAAAAAACTTTGTGCTTGGCGTGATGAATATGCTGCCATTTTAGGTGGACTTGATCAAGTTGAGGAACTGAAAAAGTCATTGCTGGTTGAAGGATCGCCAACTGTAAGTACTTTTGTTTAAATTTAAGTAATGTAGATATAGTATAATGATCATGATATGTCAATTTATGAACATGCAGGTTGGTGTTGACAAATGGATGACGATTCCAGACATGGGTTATGCCATTGTTAGTAGATATAATGTTATATTAGTTTGCTTATCACTAAAGCAGAGCATAACCATCTTTCCCTTAAGAAGTACACCTCCAAATGCGGTACATTTGCATTGGATAATATGTATAGGCCATGTGTATGGATCACATTTTGTCCAGGTACGTGCAATAATTAATTTTGAATAACAAAACCATTTTGAATAATGCAACGATTTGCAATAACGCAACCATTTTTCCCCAGGTCATATTACAGGACGATTGTCCTTTACCTACAGTGGACATGTTTTGGTCGAAGTATTGTTATGCAGACGCAAGATTGTGGTCATCATTTTACGTGGGTCGCTTGCAAAGTTTTACAAACATGTTACAAGCTAATCAGTTCCACATCAATCTTGGAGATGATTGATTATTGTAAAATTATTATTCGAAGTTATTCATGTTCATTTAAATATTATTTACTTCTTCTTATAAAAAGTTCTAATAATAAAACATTAAATATTTCACATATTACGAATAAAAGATGTCTAAATAGGATCAAGTGCTATTCCACATAATAGAACACGAAATATAAAAGATAATATAGTATCACACACATTTACTAATATAACATAAAATACAAATAACAATATGGGTCATGCCCTCCTGCCACTCACTGCTATCGAACAACGTGTATATATAACTCTCTCACAAGCACCTTGTCGGGCTATCTCCAATGCATCTTGAGTGCTCTGATAAGCTGCAGTGCCTTCACTCACCTGGCGACAATCAATCATCTTTTGCAGGATGTTTACAAGACTTCTTAATAAACCCTACAAAATGAAATTAATAGACATTAAGCAAAGCAAACAATAACATCAATTTTAACAAGATTACTTACTGGACCATGGTCCTGATCTGCTGGGGATTGTGGGTCTGTGTCAGCTGAACTACGAGGACAAGCTCGGGATGCCACATGCGGTCGATCCTCCTCAGGCCGAGGACTAATGAATGGATGAGAGATACGCATAAACCAATCCATGTAGTCAACTGAGCATGCATGTGGCTGGGAAGCTGCGGTAAGACCATTGACCAAATGATCAACAAAATGTAGCCACCTATAGTCGATATCCTCAAAAACACCACTGTCATATCGTAAAACAGTATCTGGAATCCTCTGCTCGTACCCAAATTGCCACAATACATGATCTGGCATATATCTTTGAATGTTCACCCCATACCGGATTAAACCCCGAAATAATGATATCGACTCAAATGGTCGAACTACTCGATACGGCCGATATGACATCCAGATAAGGTCAATATATGTCAACCGGTCTAAATGGGCCCTGACTTCAACGTAGCTCGAAATATGACATCCCACAACATATCAACCTGCCCGTGGCATCGTCTCATCATATCTGGAATTCACAGTCTTTTTTCCTATAGAGTGAAAGTGCTCGTAAATCCATGCCTACATTTTTTAAAATAAATCAAACTTAACTATTTTCAACAGACAAAGATATAGAAAGTTAATTACATTGAAATAAATGAACAATAACATTTTACCTGAACAAGAGTAAGAAGTCAGCCAACTGTTTTGTATTACCAAGACATGCGTCCCCTAATTGCTCATACGTGTATACTAGAGCAGTTGCTCCCTAAGCCCATTGTCCACACATGTCAAGGTCTCTAAATAGTGAAAGGTAGTCGACAAAAATCCAAGTCGCACTCTTATTTGCAAATATAGTGCACCCCAGCACATACAATAAGAATGCTCTGACAACATACTCCCATGACCCATCAATGCAACATTGCTCATATACCTCCCTCAACCAACTCATTCTTACCTGGGGACCCCGACTCTCTTTCAACTCTTTATTTGCTTTAGTTTCTAAAACCCCTAATAACTCTATCAACAGGTCTTTTACTTCATCATATGATAGAGCTTCATATGTCGGGAATTGTCCCACAATAAGAATATAAAGAATAGATGACACATCATCTAATGTGACCGTCATCTCTCCTACCGGCAGATGGAATGAGTTTGTATCTTTATGCCATCCCTCAACAAAGGCTGTAATTAAGCCTTTGTCAGCAACTTTATACCCAAAACCATACACTTGTGGATGAGGAATGCCAAATTTATTTAATTTTCTACCGTGGGAGATCAACTTCAGCTCTCCCTGTTCCTATACAAAATCATAAAACAATACAATTCATATTTATAATTGTTATGTACCAAATTAAATTTAAACCAACAAAACAATACAAAAAATTATAAATATTTTACCTCACCAGCCCACAACCTATATGCAATATGATCAACATAACTAACCAAAACAGAAGGATTAGAAGGACCTCCTGGGAACCCTACTGCATCATCATGAGGAGGAACATTTTGAACAATAGCAAGTCTAGCTCCATCACGCCTATCCCCTCGCCTCATAGAGACTGTCGGTCTCTTTCGACCTTCAGGCTGAGATGAACCTCCTCTAGTTCTCGCCATAATCCTGAAATGAAGCATACATATCAACTTACAATTCACACAAACAACAAAACCTTCAAGCCATTCCAAAGTCCGAATGACTTACGGTTTGTACAAACTGTAAAACAGTAGAAATGTTATACTATTTGTACAAACCGTAAAATAGTAGAAATGTTATACTGTTCTACAGTTTGTACAAACCTAAGTCACTCGAAATTCTGAATGATTTACCATTTGTACAAACAGTAAAACAATATAACATTTCTACGTAAGTCACTCGAAATTTCGAATGACTTACGTTTTCTACAAACCGCAACACAATTTAACGGTGAAAAAAAATGCCACCACCGTTGTCCTCTGCCACCAATCCACCATAACTACCTTTACAATGCATAATTCAACTTACAAGGATGCTTACCTTCTTTTCAATTGCTTGAATGGGTGCTAAAATGGTGGAAGTGGAGGTTACCACGTTGCGAAACGTGAAAACCGTGAAGCAAGGTGCAGGATGTGAATGGAGAACCAACCCAACAACCAAGGTGCAATGAACGTCAACCACGAGTAGATCTGCAGTGACCAAGTGAGGTTCGAGCTCTAGCAGTGGAGGTGGAGGTGCAGCCGCCATCAGTGGAGTTTGAATGGGGTGTAGAGGCAAAGTGGAGGAAGAAACAATGTGAAGGGTGTAAATGAAGGTGGAGGATACTATGGGATACAAATATTTTACGAAAGGGTTAAATGGTAAATTTGCTTGAACTATGGAGGTGTAGGAAGAAGCAGTCCACACAAGGAGCAAGCATGAAACACTTTTAACATGTGTTAAATAGGCAAAACATGAAAGAAACTTGCACATAGGCAAATTGGATTTTTCACTCTTTTAAATACACATTGATTTGAATGAGAAAATTTATTATAGCGAATTTTCGAGAAAAATAATTCTCTTTGAAATTGAGTCTCATCTTGCTTCTCTTGATCAAGTGGAGACTCTCTCTTCACTTGTCTTGGAAACTCTCTTCAAATGACATGGCTCCTACTCTCTCCATCCATATAAATCCTTTTCTTCAATTTGGTACTTTGTTTACTTTTCTATTCCTTTTTCCATTTCATTTTCACCATGTCTTGTTTGAATTGTGTGTTTATTTCCTTCATTTCATTCACACAAACTTTCACATTTATTTAATCTATTTGGATTAAATTCTATATAGTGGTAAGCATGTAGAGGTTTCCCACTATTAGTATTCATAAAAAATCATAAAGAACTAGTAAATTTTCTTGTAAGCCAACTTGCTTGTTAAATATGCATGTGTCATTTTAACTCATATCATATACCATGTCTATTAAAGGTAAGAGAACATTTAATATGATTATATACCATGTCTAATAAAGGTTTAAGAGATCATTTAAATGATTAGCTGGTGTTCGAATTCTTGATTCAAGAGCAATTAATTACAACACTCCATTTGCTATACTTGTCAATTTGTATGTCAAAATAATTAGAGAGCTATGTAAGGAACAAAATACTTTATTTATATTAATCATTTTAGTTACATTCTCATCACTTTTATTTGTAATAATCAAATTCTTTAAAACAAGCAAATAAAAATATGTTGAAATTAATAGAAGATTCTAAAGATGTTTTCTCTTCAGCACTATAAAGATATTAAAGATATTTTTATCCCAATAATACTATACAACATTTCCTTTTAAGTTGGTAAATGGATATCAATAATCCTAACTTACTAACAAGATTCCAAAATTTTCACTAAGTAGTTCCCGTAGTAAAAATTTCTATTATCTAAAGTCCTTTAAAAGCATGGGTTTTAATAAGTGTTTGTTAATTTCAATATACTTAGGCTTTTGTTGCATTAGATTATAGACAATGTTTATGGTTGACTTATAGTAATTTCATAGGGATATTAACTTTTATTTTAAGAACATCTAGCGTGATTTTAGTTTAGAGTCTTTTTTACACACACCTTGAATAAAGACTTAAAATTTAGCTTTTGTACTAAAATGAGATATCATGTCCTATTTTTTGTCTCTTTAGGCTATTAGACTTTCACCATGAAACATATAATACCATAGGTAGATTGTGTATCAATACCAGAATCTATATTGTTAAGGAAAAGTCTAACATCATTTATATTGATTAAGTGCGAGAAAAAAGGCATAAGACATGGTTGTAGTTTTTTTGTAAAATGTAAACTGTGTTCAAATAACAAATCATGAAACACGCGAGTGTTTCGTTTGTCAGATGATATATTACTATACAATCTTAATTTTATATCTAACAAGCATTTGTTGATGCTAAGATGATAGACATATAGTCTAAAGTTAACATCATACTTCACAAGTACCTATATGCTCATTCTATTATCATTCAAGTGAGTCTAAAGCTAACTCAAAGACTAGAAAAGGATTTACAACAATTCTTTTCTTTTGCGTCTATATAAAGCCATCCTTCAAGAAGAAAAGTTTGGATTGCACAAGTGTCTAGTTGTTGTCAAAGTCTTTTTTTTTTTTTTTTTTTTTTTTTTTTTTAAAATTTTTTTTTATTATTTTTTTTTTTTTTTTTTTTTTTTTTTTTTTTTTTTTTTTTTTTTTTTATCTAAATAGCTTTGTAAGAACACTATTGTGTTCTTTTAGAGAACTAGTATAGAGTACTTAATATTGTAAACGTCAAAAGATGCAATCCCTTTTTAGTAAGCAACCATTGTGATCTTTGTGATCGCACTCTAGACAATTTTTATGTCTTAAGGCAGGAGTGACTTGTTATTTTAAGAATACTCGTGTTATTTTGTTATTTTAAGGATACTAGTGTTATGCCAAGAGTGACTTGTTGTTGAAAATATTATGAAAATAAAGAGATGAACAAAAATGAACAAAGGATACGAGAATAAAAATATTATGTTTTTTTTATGTATTGATAAAAAACAAATAACTGAATATATACAAATAATGTACCCATTCCACTTATAGCTAAAGAAAGAAAATAAAGAAAAATATTACAACCTGATATTGTCATAAAACAAAAAATAAACAAAATTGATGATAATTTGATTCTTTTCATAAAGACAAAAATCAAATAATTAATATTTTTTCCTTCTAACAATTTGATCTTGATATATTAGCCTTGTATTCATATCCTCTGAAACCGCGCAAGTTGGGAAGAAAATATTGATGAAACCCAGCTTGAAACAAATATTCTTGAAAGACAGATGACCTAAGACTTTGGTATAAATGTCTGCTAGTTGCTCTGTGGTAGAAGTGAGAAGCAAATGGATGAGACCCTTCTTTAATTTTTCTCTAACAATGTGACAATCTATTTTTATATGTTTCGTACGCTCATGAAACACTGGATTTTTTGCAATGTATCTTGCTGAGTCATTGTCACAATATAAAAGAGATGGTTGCTCAAAAGGAACTTTCAAATCTTGACGAAGATATACTAGCCATTGAATTTCACATATAACAATGGCCATTGCCCTGTATTCAACTTCACAGGAACTCTTTGATATTGTTCCTTGCTTATTTGATTTCCAGGATATAAGGGAATTTCCAAGATACACACTCAAACCGGTCACTGATTGTCTTGAATCACTACAGGTACCCCAGTCACTATCACAAAAGACTTTTAGATGGGCAAGATTGTTGGAAGGGAAAAATAAGCCAGGACTTAGAGCTCCTTTAATATATTTGAGAATTCTAATTGCTGCATTATAGTGAGCAATTGTAGGCTTATCAAGAAACTGAGAAAGTTGGTGAACAAAAAATGTGATGTCAGGTCGGGTATTAGTGAGATACATAAGTCTTCCAATCAACCTTCTATAGACATGAATATGAACATCAGTGAAAGGCACACTTCCTATAGAAGACAAATTAACAAGATTATCCATAGGAGTGACCGCAGGTTTGCAGGCTAAAAGACCCGCATCTGTTTACAATTCCAATGCATATTTCCTTTGATTCACCATTATCCCTTTCTTACTTCTTACTACTTCAAAACCAAGAAAATATCTTAAATCACCAAGATCCTTGATCTTGAATGTCATATTCAAAGCTTCTTTGACTCGCTCAATCTCTTTTTTATCATTTTCTGCCAAAATTATATCATCCACATACACCAATAATATTGTTTTAAAAGATCCTTCAGACGAATTAATAAATAAAGAATAAAGAATAATCATTCATAGATTGAGTATATCCCATAAAAATAAAAAAGGATGACAATAGCAAACTCCCTGCTAGCTTGCTTAAGGCCATATAAAGCATTTTTTAATTTACAAACTTGTCCTGGTCGAATAGAAGTCAATCCAGGAGGAGCAACCATGTATACATCTTCTTTCAACTCTCCATGTAAGAAGACATTATTTATGTCTAACTGTTTCAACTCTCCCAATTATACATAGAAGCTAGAGAAAGAAGCAACCTTATAGTGGTCATCTTTGCTACTAGAGAAAAAGTTTCAAGGTAGTTAATGTCCTTTGTTTGTGTGTATCCCTTGGCTACTAATCTTGCTTTATATCTTTCAACAGTCCCATAATCATTATAGTTTATTTTGAATATCCATTTGCAACCTATGACAGTTTTGTTCTTGGAAAGAACAACAGTCTCCCATGTTTGATTTGACTCCAAAGCAGATATCTCACACTGTATAGCCTTTCTCTAAGTCATATTTCACAACTTCAGAATAAGTGTTTGGCATAACATGTGAAGAAATAGACATAACAAAAGATTTTTAAGAAGGTAATAATTTATTATAAGACAAAACAAAATTCAAAGAATACTCATGTAAGTTGGGAGTGAGTTGCTGTCGAAAGAATACTCGAATAAACTAGAAGTGACTTATTGTTGAAAGAAACTTATGTTAGTCATGAGTGATTTAATGTTTTTCAATGTTTAAGCTAGCTAAATAGTAGAGAAGGAAGAATAATATAGTCAAGTGAATTAAAAGCTACATGACCAGATAAGGAAATCCAACCACTACTTTATTCAAACCTATATAAAGACATGCTTTGAAGAGAAGAATAAGTAAAATAGCCACAATTTGTAAGTGTTGAATCTCAGTTAAATTTTCTCTATGCCTTACAAGTTTTGTAAGAATATTATTTGTGTTCATCCTAGCAAACTAGTAGAGAGAGCCTAAACCCTTGTATATAATTGTATACATCGAAAGACACTAGATGAACAAAAAAATGTGATTTGTTGATCACAAGGATATTGTATTTGTCTTAAGCCAGGAGTGACTTGTACAAAAATACTTATTTGAGTCAATAGTGAATTGGTAAAAGAATACTTGGGGTTAAGTCAGGAGTGACTTGGTGAAAGAATACTTGGTTATATATATAAATGACTTGCGAAAAGAATACTTGAACGAGATCAATCATAAGTGATTGAGAGCTGAAATAATACTTGATTGTACTTCACAACAATAGTCTATCTAATAAAAATTGTCTGGTTAATAAAGAGCTGACGTAGTTTGTGCTATTAGACAAACTAGTATAAAAATATTATGTAAAATAAACTCATGACCTTAATCCTAATACCAATTGTTAGATTGACTTTTTACTACTAGGTCAAGGTCAAAAGTTATAATAAAAAATTAGAATGCTACTAGTTTTTTTTTTTTTTTTTTACTTAATAGCATAGTAACACAAACACCACTATTAGATTATGACTAGACTCACTTAACCTCTTTCACAAAATAATTGATATCACTTATAATATTTTTTTCTATATTTAAACAACATCTTAACTATAAGTGAAATTGACAACTATAAATATTTGTAAAAAGAAAATTATAACTATTTGTGAAAGACATACTTAACTTAATAATAAAAAATAATCTTATATTTATCTCGTAAGAGAATAAATGAATAGTCACTTATAATGCTATGTGCTAATGTAAGCAACTAGTAACAATAAAAATACTTATTTAGTCTATTTGATTATAATGAAACCAGTTTCTTAAAGAACTAGATGTAAAATTTGACTGAATCAGCATTAAAAACAACTTTACTCTATATGCACTTTTATATCTTGGCAGGAGTTTTGTAAAACTACTCGGAAACCTTTTCTAACTTCTAGGTACAGGTATCGTATCATAAAGATGTTTGTTTTTCTAAACATCAGTACTCTTTTAGAGCTAATATATTATCTCAAAACTACATCAATAATTTACAAGTGCTGCCTAAATGACATATAATAAATACATAAAAAAATGAAAAATACTGAGGACTATATTAAATCCACTTAGCTAACAAATATTTACAAAGTTAACATTTATATAAAATTTAGATGTTTCTATGAAAAATAAAATATTTATAAAATAGTTATGAAGACGAATATTAGAAAAAAGAGGAATTTTAGTTATTATTTTCTAAAATATGTTGTTTTAATAAATTTAATAAATTTGTGATTGTTTTCTGCAAAAAATCATTTTTGGATCTCACAAATTCTATTTTTAATCAGCATTTTTGGATTTTATAAATGCTTTTTTGTTACATATAGTTTTATCTTTTTTTATAGCCAATAATTATTTTAGACCAAAATTAATTTCAATAATTTATATTTTAATCAATTATATAATTAATTATCAATATAATACTTAAATATTTCTTTAATCCTTGTAAAATTATTAAAAATTAATTTTGATTTATGAAACATTTATTTGTTTTTTCTAAGATAAAAAATCACTGATTTTAATCATGATATTATAAGAAACTCGTAATTTTATTTTATTCCTAATGTAATATATCAGACCTAGGGTAATTGTTTTGATTTCTCATATCACTGTACCCTGATGAACAAAATGAAAAGTGATAATTTTTAGTGGTTTCATTAGTATTAATATATGTATGAATGTATTAATGTCATTACATTATAAAATGTATAATTAGATATTACTTATTTATTTTAAAATAAAATAAAAATTTCAAATATTAAAGAAATGAATGTGAAAAAGTATTTACATAACCTTTAATTAAAATTTCCTCATTTTATAAAAGTTAAATTTAATCACTTAAAATTTTATAAAATTAAAAGACTTTAAAAATAAAATAAAAAAACAAACAGGTTTGAAAAGAATATATTAAAGTCTTAAAAAAATAGTATAACTTTTTCCGAAGTTTCGCGACACAGCATGGGAGAGGAGAGTACATAAAATCTGATTCGTACGATCTTAATCAAACCGTTACAAAACAAAGCTCCAATTGCTATGAATCCATTTCAGTATACATATTCTCCCCTTCGTAACAAACAAAACGAAATCAGCATTGGCGCTTCGTAACAAACAAAACGAATTCAATAATTCACTATTTTCCGATCTGATACACTCTCCGATTCCTCAGCCTATGCCGGCAATGACCGCCCTCTCCAATCGCCGCCGCACGCTCCCACGGGATGACGTTGACGTCCAGGCGATAAAAGCAGACTCCGTTTCCACCAACTATCCCATGACGCGTCGCCATGTCAACGGAAAAACCAGCCTCCGGCCTCCCCTCGCTCGGCAAGACTCTCTCCGGCGAAACATTGAACACGTCGCCGCAGAGACCTACTTGATTACTCGCCTCGCCTTCACGCTTCTTCGGTACCTCGGGTAAGTGCGTCAAATTTCAGTAATCTTTTGCTTATTTGTTTTTGCCTTTAATCTATTTGATTATATTTGCATATAATATGACTTTTTGTTTTATTACTGTAATTTGGCTTCCAGCTACTGTCTGTTTTATGCAATTACAAATTGTTCCTTGCAAACAACAAACATTTTAGAATTAGTTAATGAAATTATTAAGAGTTATATTTACATGCATTAATGTAAAATATCTGTGGATCAGTTACAAATTATTTGTATGCCACTTTTGAAGAAATTACTTCTTATTATACAATTAAAGTTTCCACACAAGTATTAAAAAATATAATTAATATTTTGAATTTTATGCAAAATATTATATACTAGTTATTTTTTTTTCAGAAATTCTTAATCGTTATTTTTTTGTATTTTTCTTGTCTAAGATGTGTTTATAAACAAGTTTGTGTAAACATATTCTAATTCTAGATGAGCTCGAAAGTATACATTTATTCATATGTAGTAGTTGCTAATTTTGTCTCAGAATTAAGAAGTAATTTTAATAATATTGCTACATCTGTTACTATGGTTTACTTCAAATAATTAAGAAAGAATATGATTTATCTCAAATAATTAAGAAAGAATGAATATGATGTTAGGAATTTAAGTATGAGTTGAGTTTCACGTTCAATCAAAGTGATAAATTTGAATAATATATAAGGAAGAAAATTTATAAACCATTGTCTTAAAATTTTGGGTTAAAGATGATGTTATAATCTCTTATATGGGTTGATTATGATTCATTGGTGTCGAAACTTTCCGTGAATCCCTTCTTCAAAGACCTATTAGTGGTATCCTGTGATTGGCTTGAATGAGTGTATGGGTAAAGAATAGTAAGTTGTAGATTCCTTATACTGAGTCTTCTTAGAGAGGTTTTAGTCAACAGTGTCTTGTCATGGTAAACGACAGTCCAAGAAAGGTTCACTAAATGGTTAAAACTGCTTCTGGTCAAGGAGAAGTGTGTAGAAGAAATTGACACTTAGAAAGATTGTTAGGTATTTAAGTCTAAGTTTAAGTTTCAATAAAAATAAGAAAATTGAGCAATATGTAAAAAAAGAAAATCTATAAATTTATTGTCTTTAAGGTTTTGAGTTAGAAGTAGTGTTATAATCTTTTATATGGGTTTGCTTATGCCTCACTGGTGATGAATACCTCTCCCTTGAAAGATCCAACATGTGATGCCTCAAAATAATTAAGAATAAATGGATGTGATGCCTCAAAAATAATTAAGAATAAATGGATGTGATGCCTCACAAATAATTAAGAATAAATGAATGTGATTGTATATAATTGTCTATATTAATCACCTGTCTTTATGACAAATGACATGGCTGTCCTCGAGTAGCTTGATTTGGTTTGCCTTGTATGGTGATTCGACCTACCCTGTTGTTTGAAGAGCTTGTTTTCCTTTTATAGTGTTATTTCAGCAAGTAGTTTGGTGTCACTGTTACAGTAAATGCTTGCATGAATAATTGCGATTATATGTTGGAGAACATTCGTTATTTTTTGTTGTTCAAAAATCTCTCTAGAGGTGTAGTAAAGAGTATTTTCTAAATATATAAGCTAACCGAACCAGATTTAGCTTATTATCAGATAAAAAGATTTTGATCAGAATTTATTGTAAAAAGTTTTGAAAAAAATATTTATGTCTATCAAGTTAATTGTTTTCAAACATGCATGGACAGTCCGTGTTTATGCCAGAATGAAATTTAGGAATTTATCATAATTTAGTAAAAAATAATTATAAAATCTGTTAGTGCTTAAGCTGTTTCTAGCGTTTCTAAAACATTATTTTTCATAAGCTCTAGCTTTTACTAATAAAAAATGATGGAAAAATATGTCGGTTTCTGAAATGCGTTATTAGTTCTTGTTATTCCAGTATAGAAGCTCATGCATAGTTACAGAGTTCTCAACCTGCTTCTAAAATGTCATGTGATAATAATATTAAAAGCCATACAGAACATAAATGAACCGTGTCCCATACCCATACTGCATTCTTTGTAACTATTAGGACAAATAATCTAAATATAAGTTCACTTAAATGTACTTTAAGTGCTTTGTTCACTTTATTTTAAAGGAATAATTGCTTATTTTTATTAAGATTTTTTAAAGAACTGAAAATACTTAAATGTTCTCACCCACAGTTGTGCTTTGTGCCTCGTGTCATGTCTGATTTTCTGTTGATACATTGTTCAGGATTGGTTACCGTTGGATTACACAATTACTTGCCCTTGGATGTTATGCCATGCTACTTATGCCTGGTTTTTTACGAGGTTTGCTTAATATAATTGTGATTTTCTCTTTTCTCATCACCAATAATGACAATGTTAAGCTCTGAATTTGCTTTGGAAGCTTCCAATAGATCATCATATATTTTCTTATGCATTCTGTTTACTTAATGCTCAATGGCAATCTGATTGCCATTTCTGGCACTTGGCTCTTCTATATTACATGTTGCTGTTTCTCCTTCCACTTGGGGAGGTGTGGAAAATTTCACACACAAATTTATCTTGCAATATTAATAGAAAGTTGATCTTTTGATTGTTTTTCTCTATCTTATTGTTGACTTTCTGCAGTTGCATATGACTATTTCTCCTCAACCAAGGTAAAGCGAAGCCTTGTTTATGGAGATCAGCCCAGAAACAGGTAAATCAAAACACTGGTAATCTGTCGTTCAATGTTGGTCATTTCATGTATTGTGTGCGTGGTAGTCACGTAAATTGTGGTTTTTCAGGTTCGATCTGTATCTACCAGCCGATATTGGTGAACCTAAGCCAGTTTTGATATTTGTAACTGGGGGAGCATGGATTATTGGGTGAGTAGTTTGAAATGTCTACATGGCTTTACTTTCATGTTTTAATTTACTCTGTATGTACTGTGTTGATTCTTATTCAGTACTTGCAACGGTAATTCCTTTCCAAATCACAAGTAGTTTTGTCTATGGCTGAAGTCTTAACTACAAGTAAATGCATGTTGTAGATGTTGCTTTGAAACATACAACCAATCTCGGGTGTATGGGGGTAGTGTGATATATTGGAGTAAAGAATATAAGATATATTCTTCTCTCTCTTTTTATTATTCCATTACACTAGCACAATATCCCCCTTTAGTTTGCTATTTCCCCCTGTCCCTTTTTAGTGATTCCGTTTCGGCGTTTTGGTCTTTTTTCTTTCAAGGGCAGCTACTATAAATGCTCCCTTTGTATTATGCTTTACCTATTACAGAAATAATAAAACATTACATCCTTTATTATGGTTTTACTTTTCTCTAAGATGGTATCTTGAGCATTCCATCCTCACAGAAACCTTTAATTGCTTTTAAAGGTGCCTTACTTGTTTTTTACTCTTTTCTGCCTTTTCCATTGTATCTCAAATTACAATACAGATTTTATAAATAAATATGAGAACCTAAGAGAGTCTTTATTAAGCTCTTGAAAATATTTTTTCACTCCTTTCTTTCTCTCAAGTAATTTAAAACCATGGTCAAAACTTCAACTTAACAATAAAATCAGAAGTATTTAATTCGATTGGGGAGGAGAGTGTAGGCTTTTTACTAATTTTCTATCTATCACTAACAAATCAATTTGTTTTGGTGTAGTAGAAAGAAAACACGATCATATTGTTGAAATGATTCTTAATCTTCACCATGCTTTTGTGTCTAGTTTTTTGGGACTTTGCTTTGCTATTGCAATGTATCTAATCAATAGATGACCTCTTGCTTTGTTAAATTTTAGTATCCCCTTCACAATGTTGTTTAACAAGACCACTATGAAAAACAGGAAATAACATAATAAGAGATGGTTGAATTCTGTTTTTGAAAATTTCATAGTTTTTCGCAGATATGGTCTGTGTAAGTATTGTCAAATGATACGAAGATGAATACATCAATAGAGTTTAAATTTTTTGCAAGTTTGACTTTTAAAATGATATGAAGATGAATACACCAATAAAGTTTAAAAATTTTTGCAAGTTTGACTTTCAATTTTTCCTTCCTTCTTTCGTTAGTTTAACCAGATATATAACATGCAATTAAGGGTAGCTACTATAAATGCTCCCTTTGTATTCTGCTTTACGTGTTATATAAATAATAAAATATTACATCCTTTTATTATGGTTTTATCCTTTCTCTAAGAGGGGGGACAATAAAATACCACAAGTGGTTTTGATGAATTGTTGCTTCAATTAAAGAGTATACCAGGGGAGGTGTATAAAATAGAATTTTAAAGATTTCTGACTTGAAGGATGTGGTTCGTGTCACACTTTGTGATGCCAAAATATTGTTGGTCTCCTGCACCATGTCATGGCTAGAATTTTAGTTTATGTGTGTATATAAACCTATTCATCAATCTTTAATCTTTTAAAACTTGAAATAATTGCGGTTGGGTTTTGATTTAGGTATAAAGCATGGGGTTCCCTTTTAGGACTACAGTTGGCAGACAGAGGCATTATAGTGGCATGCTTGGATTACAGGTACCTGGTCTCAGTTCAAGCAGTGCAAGATTGAGTCTTCAATTTACATTTGGTCTGACATGCTCTATGTTTGAGGTATTTTGATGGACAAATTGGGTTCTTTTTTATGTCTATTTCTAGGACATTTAGTCCGGGAAATTCGTAAATCACAACTACAAGGATGCTTGCATCACACTATCTCCTGAATTTAACAGTTTCCGATCGTGCATATTTTAATTCATAATTTGTTTTTAAGCTACAAATATAGTACATCACATTTAGTATTAGCATTTCTTTAGTTGAAATCTTAATCTTAAAGTTGTTCCAAATGACGAGATTTCTTTTATGAAATGTTATAACTTAGTTATATAATAGAGTACAAATAACATATCTGTTACATCTAGTTTTCAAATAAAATGCTATGTTTAGCATTTAATAGATTTTGTTTATTTGTGAGTGTAGAAATTTTCCTCAAGGGACTATCAGTGACATGGTAAATGATACTTCCCAGGGGATTTCCTTTATCATCAACAACATAGCTAATTACGGAGGTGACCCTAACAGGTGGCGTGCTACTATGATACAAGATTCCTTTTCATCATATATTTGGACATTCAACTATGAGATTGATCTATTAATTCTTTTTTTGTAAATAACCATATTGCAGAGTTTATCTAATGGGACAATCTGCCGGTGCTCATATTTCCTCTTGCGCTTTACTGGAGCAAGCAGCCAGAGAATCAAAAAAAGGAGAGAATATTTCTTGGAGCATTTCCCAGATCAAAGCTTATTTTGGTTTATCTGGAGGGTAAGACACTGGTTAGAGTTTCATCTATGTCTTGAATTTTGTGGAAATGGTGACTTTCATAAGTATAACCATGTTCATTCTAGATTGTCTAGAAAACATCGCTGCAGTTCCTTCATAGAATTATTTTGTCCTTTACGTATGAAGTTATTTGTTACACAAAGATGCGCCTTAAGCTAAATGGAAAACTTAACTTCTTATTCACATGATCACTGTTGCTTTCATGGTGCTAAATATTGGGCAACAAAGGGCTAACAAGAGCATAAGACATGTTGCATGATGAAAATGTTGCATTGGATGAGTGGTCAGACCAGAGAAAAGAAAAAAACGGTGTTTGAGAAAAATTAAGAAACTCTTATTCAGGAAAAATGTAGAACCAAGGGCCTAAATATTTGAAAAGAAGAAAATAATACCAATAGAAGCCCAAATTAGAAGAGTTTGACTGACAATCGCCCAACGAAAAGGTAAATTAAAATATGAAAATCTCCTAAGTGAAAACCCTTGAAAAGGATCTAGAAATAAGTGGAGTGTTTGAAGACTTAGTTTTTGACAAAAGACAATGGCATTATTTGTTCCATTATCCAATCTCTCCTCGTAAGAAAATGCTTTGGTTTTTGTTGTTAAGAGGGTTTCTGCCGTAGCATGCCATGATTGTGCTGATTTGACTTACTTTTCCTCGTGAAAGAAGCTTCATATCCCAGAAACGTATTCAGAATGCATTCCCTGGTGAGAAGCAGTGGTGGTGCGGTGACTATTGATGGTTGAATAGAAGTAGAACACCTTTATGTTGCAACAGCTGGTGTGATTCTTCAATTTGTTGTTCTGATAATGCAAATAGTTATAAAAGGTCTATCAATATAGTTGACCTCAATGTTTGTGCTGAAGAAATACTTTTGAAGGTGTTAGATATACTTTTGTATATGCACTCGGGCCCACCCCTAGGTAATACTTAACATGTACATATGTTCCTCAATTTTGGTAATTGAAAAACAAGAGGATTGTATCACATAAATCTATACCATCTATCTGTAGATGGTATCTAGAGCCTTATCCTCGGAATCCATACCTTTTCAAAAATGATGTCTCATTTAGGTTTCCCTCTATCCCTTTCGCGTGCATTTTATTCGCCTTTTTACCTTTGTTGTTGTCACTGCCATTCACCACTGTCATCATTTCCAAATGTGACACCACCGCCACTGCCATGTTGCCAAGATGAACACAATGTTGTTAGTCGCGTGCAAAACAAAGTAATGACACACCCTCATGTGCCTCCTTCTCTCTTGCGCAACCCACCTTCGTCCACTGCAAACCGCCTTGTGTGGTGACACTTTCTCAGCCACTTTTCTGGCAATGACCACTGGTGCTAAACTTACCTTGGTGTCTTTTCTAATCTAGTCTCGACATTGTAATCGAATATTGTTTTACGTCTCCCCTCCCTATTGTGGTCATGTTTTCTCTTTCATGCTCTAGTTCTTCTCTCTCCTCCAGGTGACAATGGTGACTCTAGTGTTGCTTGATTGGAATCTGCTATCTTTACCAACGATGCCGATATCCCACTCTCCATTAAAAAGTTAGATGACCGTAATTATGACAGTTGGGCATCTAATATCAAGTTTTGGCTTAAGTGACAAGATTATGTTGACCATCTTACCTAGATAGCGACTTCCATTGATGAAAGAGATTGCTCTCTGGGTCCAAAGTTAATGCCCAAGTTTGTAGCAAATATGGGTGTTTGACTAGTATTCATCAATTTATTCTTTTTATTAACAAAAGTATTTGTCAATTTGTGATCAAATTTTGGGTTCTACTGTCCAAGTTGAACTTTGCTTGATCCATTCTATTGTGTCATGCTCATACCCACTAACATACGTTCAATCGTCCCTCATAGTGATTCCTTGACTTTAGTATCTCAACATGATAATCGTAATTGCTCTCACAAACCAAGTACATGTCATTCCAAGTGCGACAATTGCCATAAACTTGGTCACATAATTGTTCATTCTATGCATTAGATGGTCACTCCCCTTGATTTGTTGCTATTTCCCTCACAACTCCTGTGCCCCTTATTTCTTGTGTCACCCCATCTTACACTTTTAGACCTTGAACTCTCTTCCACGACTTTCTTAAATGGTATGAGAAATGTCATTCCTCTAGTTCCACTACTTATGGTGCACATAATCACTTCAAGTTTGTTGGTCTCACTTACTCCACCTCTCAAGCCCCATCTCAATGTGTTGGTGCTATTTAGCTTCTTTCTTTGCAAATCTTTGTATGGTCTTGAACAATCTCCTAAGGCAGGGTTTGGCACATTCAATGGAGTAATCTAATAGTTTGGTAGGACTCTAAGTGAAGTTGACCATTTTGTTTTTCATCATTATTCAACCATTGGGTGTATCCACATGATACTATATGTTGATGACATAGTTCTTACAAGTAGTGACTATCATGGCATCTCACAAATAAAACAAATATTTGTGGGTGGTCTTATAGCGGTGAGACGATAAGCCCAACAAACCTCACCAAGATAGATTTTGATACTATATTAAGAAGTGAGTTTAAGTCTAACTCATCTTCACAAAAATGCCTTGTAAGGTGAGGATTTCCCCAACTTAGATATTGTAAATTGACCTTATCTTTAGTCGATATAGAATCTATAATAGATGATTGCCCCCACATATATTTGCAAGGTGAAGATTGTCCCCACTTATATATTGTAAATTGGCTTAATCTCTAATCCATGCGAGATCTCCAACATCAACAATGGATTTATTATTTCGTAGAGAAAGCATGCATCAAATATTTTAAGGAGATTGGGCTAATGCATTCCAAGCCCACTTATACACCTAAATCCCAATGTTAAAATTCTACTAAGTCAGGAGGAGTCACTTTTGAATTTTGAGAGATATAAGAAATTGGTTGGAAAATTGAACTAGCTCACGATCAATAGTTTTAACATCTCCTTTGCGGTCAATATTGTGAATCAATTTATTAATTCTCCATGTTTAGTACTATAGAATGGGACTTATGGCATTCTAATGTACACATTAATCATATTTGAGTTGTGGGATATTTAGATGTAGATTGGACATAGTCACCTACTGATAAGAGATATACTTTCGGATATTGTACTTTAATCCAATATTTCACGAGAGGACTAAACATATCAAGATAGATTGTCATTTCATCTCACAAAAGATTTTATTTAAAAACTTTACCGCTTAGTTTGTTAATTCCAATTATCAATTAGCAAATATTTCACTAAACCATTGTGGGCTCCTACGATTGATTATATATGTAACAAGATTGATGCATATGATTTATATGTTCCATCTCCAGGGGTAATGTTTGATAAATTTTGTATATGGGATTGTGGGATGTAAACTTTAGAAAGTTGTAAGGATCTTGATCAATTCAAGGTGTATGAAACATAAAACCCATTGTGTAAAATAAGGAGTTGAATTGTGTTTCAATTACTTTTTAAAACTTTTCGTAATTATCGTTTGATGAAGAATACTCAGACAATGGTTTTTGTATAGCATGCTATCACTTAATAACTTTATTTACCTTTATTGTGTCTGATGGATTGCAACAGATGCAAATTTACTTATTTAAAGAGTTTTGAAGACTTGTTCTTACAATAACTCTCGTTCTCAAATTAGTGTAAATAATAATAATATGCAAAGTAAAAAGGTACAGAGAGAAGTACACAAGATAATTTTATATTGGTTTGTCTAATCACGTATACTACATCCAGTTCTCAATCAAAAAATTGACTTATACTAAGCAAACTAAAACTGCAAAGTACAAAACAGTATTCTCTGGGCTCGTAGCCACTTCTAGTTAAGCCCTTTAGTATTGTCTGGGCCTGTAGCAACTTCTACCTAACCCCTTTAGTATTGTTTAGGCTCGTAGCCACTACTGGGTTACCCCGCCCAAGTATTTTTCAACTAGCCACTTCTGGCCTAACCAAGTATTCTTTGAACAACAGTCACTCCTAGCTAATAAATCTTCTTTGTTAAATAGCCAATCTAGACTAAGATGAATGAGTTATCAGAGTAGTGATCAACATATCATAGGGTTGCTCACTACGTTAACGTAGATAAGATTTGTGCACTCACTTCTAGTATGCTAAATGAACATGGAAAGTGTTCTTCTATGTGGCTTTTGATGAGGCAAAAATTTTAGTAGCGTTTTCAGCACTATGTAATGTTGTCAGTCTATTTTTTTTCTTCTTGAATGGCTTTATATAACATAGAAGAAAGTAGTCGTTTCAAATCCATTTCTGGCAGCTGAGTAACTTCAGCTCTTTTGAATTTCTTTCTTGTTAAGCTTGATTGTGAGGGATGTATTATTTGCTCTCCATGCAACATTAAATGTTCTTTTTTTCTTCAATTTAACATCCTAATAGTTAGATGTACTTATCTCTTCTTAGACAATGTGCCTTTACTTGAGTTTGTCTAAAGTGCAAAGTTGTACGAAGCATATAGTCTTTCCAAAGTTGACAATGCCAATGTTAAGGAGTTGTTGAAGAAAATCACCTTTAGATCTTCATCCAAGAGATCATTTTATGTGACTTGTGCTTGGGAACGAATTTTGTTGATACACAAAAGTAATGAACATTCCTTGCAGCAAAAAAAAGCATATATATGTCTTTGTCTAGTAGGATGTTAGTTTAAATCTATGTGTTTATCATTTGAGCATATCAATGCTTTATTAGACTAAAATAAGACTACATAGTGTTATAACATCTGATAGACGAAACACTTATGTCTTACATGATCTATTGTAAAAATAAAACTATTGTCTTACAAAGGAAGCATTACCATATGTTATACTTAGTTGCTTTTAGTACTTCATCAAAATCATGGGTGTTCCTTAACACCTATGGAAGAACATTTATCAATGGCAAAACCAGGAATAGCCATGGGTATGGCTTGCGACACTCAACCAAAATAAAAGGAAAAAAAAGAACAAGTAAACAAATGAAAGTAAAAATGGATCAAGACAAGAGAGCGGAGATAGAACATACCTCCTTCAATGGAGAATCAAAGGATAAGTGCCTGGAGATTCGACACTTGAGAAAGCTTCTCGAGATAAAAACCAAAATAAGAGAAGAAAACTCTTGAGACTCTCAAATATGAACTCACAGAAATTTTTGTTCAATATTCAAATGTGATTTTACAAAGAACCAAGACCTCCTTATTCAGGCAAGGAACTCAACCAAGAAGTGGAAAAACAAGAAAAGTGAGTTAACTTTGTTAATCGTAGAGTTAACACCCTTAAACATAAGTAGCACATGGTAATTTCTTGAAACTATACAGTACACATGGGTAGTTTCTTGAATTTAGGAAAGCTAATGATTACTCTTCCAAATAATACTTAATATGTATATATGTTCTTCAGTTGTGCTAATTGAAAAACAAGATGATTATATCACATAAATGTTTACCATTTTGCTCTATAGACGGGGATGATCATTATGAACTATTCCTTTAACGAAATATGTTGTGGATACTAATAAGACATAGTAATATCTTAGACAATTTTGAGACAGAACGCCATGACTTTCACATTTTGCAAAGGATCTTGAAGTCGGAGTACTCAATAATGCCTTTTAGGAAGTAATTATATTCAAGGCAGGCAAAGGGCATATGACAAATGTGTTGATCTTATGGTTGCAAATGATGATGGTGATCCATCATGTTTAGTTTTGCAGAAATGCACCCATTTATTGTGGAGGCCATGGTTATCAAACTCATGTATTAACTTGTAAAATCTTCAAGTTTACATTCCATTCCCATTGCTTGAGTTGACTCAGAAGCATACTTAATTTTGGAGAAAGGTAGGTTCACTGTGAACTCGGTAAGCTCGACCAAACTCGCGAGCTTGCAATCGAGTTCGAGAGTTTAGAGGGGTATTTTTTTAAAACTAAAACGACACCATTGATGGTCTTTTGGTGTTCGAAAATAAACAAAACTCATCGCAATTAGAGTTTTCTTCTTCTTGTGGACTAGGGTTCCTTCTTCTCTAGTGCTTATCGTCGTTCCCTCTGTTATTCGTGCCATTGTTCTCTTTGTTAACTGCAAATTTGTTCTCTTTGTTCACTGTGGGCATCGTTGTCTTTGTTTGCTGCAGTTTACGATATTGTTTCGGTCATTCATCATGCTGTCATTCTCAAGTCACACCAAACTCACTCTCGTTTCACTACATGGTGGTGTGTCATGTGTGGTTTGCTCTCATTGTTGTGTGGTGCTATGCTGCCCTCTTGTGGCTAAGGCGTTTTGCTCTAATATTAGTCACAAAACTTTATTTCTTGACATATAGGAGACAAGTAAGTGAGATGATGGTGCAAGATTAATAATCATACCGCCCACTAACAAAAAAATTAAATGACAAGGACTTAATTGAAAATATATAAAAATTTGGAGTACTCCATAGACAAAAAAAATTTTTAGGGACTCAATTGAAAATATCCAAATATATGAGGGTCTTAAAACTTAATTAAACCTTCTTTTTTTAACTATTTTTCTTAATTACTATTGAAATATTGAATTAGTATGTTACTTGTATAAATATATTTTTTTTTTTATATTTGCTTACGTTGACGTGAAATTTTGGTTTCTTGGTGCAATGTTTGATCCCTTGCATGTTTCCATGGTATATTTCATTTTACTTACGCGAAAAAGAGTGAACATGATTTCTGTTTTTTTTCTTTTTGCGTGTGAAGAGATCATTTATGATTGCGTCTGAATTATGCACCCCGATAAATTGGTTTGGACTCGTTAAGGATAGCCTATTAACCGTTTCAACACATATGCAGATACAACTTATTGGATTTAGTGGATCACTTCCACAACCGTGGCTTGTATCGTCGGATATTTTTAAGGTGTGTCCTGAGTTTCGTTAAAACTGAGGGTATGTTTTTCCCTTGTTATAACTGATTATCATTTCAGCATAATGGAAGGTGAAGAGTCTTTGAAGGTATTTTCACCTGAAATTAAAATTCAAGATCCATGTCTCAAAAGTGTCATACCTCACTTCCCACCTGTGTATCTGGTCCATGGAACTGCAGATTATTCCATACCATCAGTAGCCAGGTTAGTCTATCGAATTGAAATTCACTGTTCGTTATATTATGTTCATAAAAAAATTGGTTACTATATTATTTTATTCTGAGGAAGGAAGCTGCTGGAGGTTTCAATCATATTCTTCTAAGGTGTACTGCTGTGCTATAAATAAGACCTGATCACTGTTATACCGTAAAGATTGAAAGGGTTATGTTGACTGTCATCTACCTAACTCAACCCTCTTTAAATCCCGACTTGCACTAAGTACAACCTAGGAAGAGTTGGATGATCTCTGGTTATCATGAAGTTAAGTAACTTCTATAACTTGTGGGTTGTTCTTTCTTTTCTAAGTACTTGTGTTATTCGTATGAATTATTAAACACAAAGATGGAATGCTATTGTTTACTCTAATAAATGAAAATTCCACTGTGGTAATTTTCTTTGCTAGAATTACAAATATTTATGTGAAAAAGACGGTTGCGTTTGTTACAGTTCTAGATATTTATAAGTGCTTTTTGCAGTGAACGGTTTGCTGATGCTCTTAAGAAGGCAGGTGCAAGAGTTGAGTTGATTTTATGTGAGGGGAAGACTCATACAGATTTGTTTCTACAAGTAAGTTTCAAATTTTTGAACCCTTGATAAAATATAAAAACTTTATATTATGCAACATTTTTTAATTTATCGTTTTGACTATCTCTGTAAGCATAGAGCTAAAAAAGGACACCATGTGCCATATATGTAGCGGTATAAAAGTTGTCTGGTAAACTTGAATTTTCAACCTCTCATAGAGGCAGATTCAGTTTCTTAACGCTTAAACATGAACTTCCAACTTCTCCTTTGCTGAGGATCTCTTCTAGTTTTGGCTTCATGGCACAATTAACTATTTTGTCAGAGCTCATAAAGTTAAAATGAGGGCTGATTGATAAATCACTTTTGGTGCTTAGCCTTTGGAGAGACAATAAAAACAGGTGTTGATTAGTTTATGTCCCTTTTGTTTTTATTTTATCGCGTAAAACATGTTATTTGCTTTCTTCTCCTTAGTGTGGGTTTTGTTTTGTATTAGAATAAACAATTCAGTGGACTGCTAAGGGGGAATATCATAAATTATCAATCAATTTTGTAATTGTTTCTAGTTCTGCACAAATTAAGTCATACACTATTCATCCTTTTTTCTTGCAAAAAATTAATGCACTATTTATACCCTTTGTCTCTTATAATTCAACCAAACCAATCAACTCTCTGAAGAAAAAAAAAGAAAACACAGATTATGTTAAATGATATCAAATTTCCTCTATTTATTGTATTGATACATTCTTCCCAATATAAATTATGTTTGTGTTGTCTCCGAAACACACAGATTTGGTCTGATGTTTCTTTCATTCCTAGAGTATAACATGATATCTATAACATTTTCCAAAACCGTGTTGACTCAATAGACCCACTTGCTTGTAAACACACGGTTTTCTTTCATTGTTAACGCCACCTTCGAAGAGGTTTTCGATGTCATTCTTGCAATCACCATTTATTCAACTATCCCTTTTTTACCCCTCCTTACTTTTTTTATTATGTTTTTCCTACAACTTTAAAAAAATGTCTTCCAACCCCATGTCAACCAACAAAACAAATTCTCCCATCTTAGTTCCTTACCTTTTCTCAAACAACATATCTACAATAGGAATAATAACTTCTTTTGTTGCCCAGATTCTCTTGGGTTCTTTCCTGTTAGCTTTAGAAGTTTTTCTTCTGAATTTACACTTGGCATTCGGGTGTCCAGACTATACACAATTATAGCAAAAAAAAATTTTCTCTTTGAATAAATTTTTGTTACTCTCTTTTCTAGAAGCACATACTCAAGACCAGACTTATCAGATGTATGTTTGGAGGTTGATATACAACTCTCTGAAAATTTTTGAAATCATGCTTGCAGCATGTTTTCTTTTCCTAAAGACTTTAGTTTTGACTGTCTGATAATACAGACTGTTCTAGAGCTGAGACGCTCTCGTCAGCTGTAACTTTATCTTGCTTGAGCATTTTGTTTTTTAGAAGCAAATATTTGAACTTATGTTTTAATTTTAAATATTGCTCAAAAAGATTATTACAACTATTGAGATGATTCTCATAAGAAAGATCATTTTGATCATCTTCAGATGATGATCTTGAAGAATTAGAAGCTAAAAGATAAACAAAATAAGACTTAGAATGTGCCCCTTTTTTTTATGTATATGCCATTAGACATAGATTGGCGTGTTCATACACCCCAAAGTCTGTTTGAGAGCCTATATCTTCCCGCGTTGCCATCAGACTCTTCTTTTTGAATGTTGGCTTTCTTCTCAGCTTGGGACATTCAGTTCATATGTACCCCAACTTTTTGCACTCGAAGCATAGAACATGGTGTGAAGCCTCATCCTATTTCTGTCTTTGAGAGCTCTCTCTTCTCCTGAGGGGAAACCTTTTGTTTCTTTGTCCTTTACGTTTAAGCAATTGCTTAAATGGTATAGACATTAGTGATATCTCTTCATCAGTTGTCTTACTCAACCTCAGATACCTCTACATCTTTTTCCTCTAGAGCTTTGAGGGCTCTAGCTTCCTTTTGTCTAACAAGGGCATGTTTTAACTTTATGATTATGGGAAGATGGCTCAACCTTTAACACAACTGCTTAAGAAGGGAGATTTTGGTGGAATGAGGACAGCAGGGAGGCCATGAAAAAATTACAGACGGTAGTCACCACAGCACCGGTATTGGGGCTGCCAGATTTTCGTTTGTCATTCAGTACTGAATGTGATGCAGCAGGGAGGGGATTGGGAGCTGTTTTAACTCGGAATAGGAGACCTATAGCCTATTTCAGTTAGGCCATGGCGGAATCAACATTAAACAAGTCAATTTATGAGAAGGAATTGATGACTTTGGTCTTAGCCATCCAACACTAGGGGGCCATACTTGCTGGGAAGGAGATTCACGGTTTATACTGATCAAAAGAGTTTGAGACACCTGCTTGAACAGAGAATAACAACCCAGAGCCAACAAAATTGGTTAGCCAAGTTGATGGGATATGATTTTGATATAGTATACAAAAAGGGAGCCTCCAACAGGGTCGCTGATGCGCTGTCACGAAAATATGAAGGAGAGGAAGACGAAACAGCGGATCCAGGAGTATTGACTAGACCAATATGGCAAGATTGGGAGACTATAGAAGAAGAGATTCAGAAGGATGAAGAATTAAGGAAAATCATTGAGGAATTAAAAGTTGATCCTGAAGCACATGGCAATTATACACTGGAAAACGAAAGATTACATTACAAAGGTCGGTTAGTATTATCAACCACTTCCCACTAGATACCTAAGTTGATGCAGGAATTTCATACTACACCTATGGGGGGACACTCTGGAGTGTTCAGAACATACAAGAGGGTAGCTCAATCATTGTATTCGAGGGGAATGAGAAAAATGATAACCAATTTTGTGGCTAGCTGTGTGATTTGTCAGAGAAATAAGTATCAAGCATGTTCACCACAAGGTTTATTAGAACATTTACCAATTCCAGAAGCATTATGGGAAGAAATCAGCCTGGATTTCATTGTTAGATTACCCAAGTCGAATGGGTACAACGTAATTTTGGTGGTTGTAGACAAGTTGAGCAAGTATGGGCATTTTGTACCCCTAAAACACCCCTACTCCACTCATTCCCTGGCATAAGTATTCACAAGGGAGGTGGTCAAGTTGCATGGGATCCTAACCCCCATTGTGAGTGATCGAGATTCAATATTTCTCGATCTCTTTTGGCAAGAGTTATTTCGTTTGTAGGGTACTAAGCTGCAGATGAGCACTGCATACCACCCCGAATCCGACGGCAAACGTAGATTTTGAATAGGATATTGGAGACGCATTTGAGATGCTTCAGTTTGGAACAACCTAAAACTTGAGTGACATTCATACTCTAGGCTAAGTATTGGTACAACACCAGTTACCAATCATCAGCCAAATGCTCCCCCTTCGAAGTGGTCTATGGTAGATCACCCCGTCATTAGCTAGATTTGTTTCAAGAGAGACATTGGTGGAGGCGGTAGCTCAAGATTTAATAAACAGAGATGAGGCGCTGAAGCAATTGAGATATCATTTGAATCGTGCTCAGGACCAAATGAAGAAATTTTCTAATAAAAACAAGGAAGGCGTATAATATTCAAGTAGGTGACATGGTTTACTTGGAGATTCGTCCCCATAGATAACAATCCATGCCCACGAAAATACATCCTAAGCTATCTTCAAGATATTATGGACCTTATAGGATGGAAGCCAAAGTGGGAGCAGTGGCATATCGAATACAGCTTCTAGAGGGATCACTTATTCAGCCAGTTTTTCATGTTTCCAGTTGAAGTTAGCAGTGGGAACACAATAGGTAGATATGGAACTATTGTCCGAGCTGCAAGTGCAGGGACATAGTAGTTTACCACTACAGATCTTGGAGAGAAGGGAAGTTGAAAAGGGAGGAGAAACCATACAACAAATTTTGGTAGAATGGCAATCAGGAGAAAGAGAAGCCGCAACTTGGGAGGAAGAGCAGAGTATAAAAGACCAATTCCCATATTTCAATCTTGGGGACAAGGTTGCTTCCAACAGGGGGAGTATTGTTAGGTCCCATAATAAGAAACAGGAGAAAGCCTGGAAGGTGTATTCCAGGAGGAGGTTTTAAAGTTAAGGCAGAGAGGAAGTGTTAAAGTAGTTGGAGGAAGGACAGTTGTCGCATTTATGGTAGTTAACAATGTCAACGGGTTGGTCTATATATAGACCAATATGTAGGAGGGTGAGATTTAGTTTTTGGATTGTTCTTTGTAGACAGAAGCATTTCCTGTGTGAAAGGATTATTTCCTTAATAACACTTGCTCATTTGAATAAAATTCTGATGAGTATAGAAGCTATCTTTCTCGGTCAATTCAGTGTATCTATTGTGTTAGATTCCTGTAGTTTCTGTGATAGACACCTAACAGAAAACAAGTAATTCTAATTTTGGCTTAAGAAAACAGTTATATCTGTCAGAAGCCAGAATTATATATAGAGCTTTTGTACAGAATTCTGCCAGTCAATAAGAATTTTGATGTTTCAGTTTCGTCCTCTACAATTTCTGAGAATTGTGAGTGAGTGCAATCAAAGTTAGAACTAGACAACTTTAAAGAGTAACAGTTAGCGATCATAGAAACGGTCAAAGAGTAGCGTCAATATTTGATAGACACATCGCATTTCGTTCATTACTTTTCTGTTGAGATTTCCAAGTTGCATGTTATTCCGAGGTCAATCGTATCGTAACGTGAATTGATATTCCTTAGTAATTTTTGGAAGGAACTCTTTCGCTTTACCTAATCAAATTTAGTATTCGCTTACCATCTGTAAAGAACGACCAATCACAGGTGATTAACAGAAGTTTAGAGGTTTACCTGAGTTGTTTTGCCACTGGCAACCTTTACACATGTTACAAGTTCCTTCATCTGGCCAAGTTTTGGTATAACTCTTAGCATTTCGTCATCAATATCACCCTGTTCCAAGTATGACCGCCCTCCTTCGTCCATACCAGACTCTGTCAATGATACCACTACCGTCCCGTCCTTGGCCACCTCCCTCCAAGAACGAACCCAATTGCTCTACCAACTACGACAAACCTTGAACTCCACTCGTCAACGAATGACCATGTGGCCTCCAAAACGTGCCGCCATCATGTCTTTCACCCCGGCGACGCCCCAACGTCTCTGGAGCCATATCACCAAGGCTCTGTTTCTCCACGTCCCTCCAACAAGCTTGCCAGGAAATTTTATGGACCTTTCGTGGTGACCCGCTGGATCTATAAAGTTGCCTACGAACTAGCTCTGCCTCCTTCCTAACGAATCCACCCCCATCTTTTACACATCTCTTCGATTGTATCATGAATCCTCTCCCCCTACCTTCGTACATCAGCCTCCTGAACTAACCTCTCAAACCAACCAACCCACTAAACCTGAACCTCACTCTATTCCCCAACTCCATACTCATTTCCTCTCCGCTTTCCCAAACCACTTTAGTTAAGAGAACGCGAGGTATTGCTTCCTTTGCCTCACCCACTTTGTCCTCATCTAATCGACCCACACCATCCTTAATTATACCAACCTTATCCCCTCAGATTACACCGAACCCTTTAACCAATCCCACTCAACCACATGTTCTCCTTGAGCTCAACAACCTCCCAACACTAACACCTCCAACTGGCATCTACTCATCAATGCACGTGGGAACCTCTTCTAATACTAGTAGTTTATTGTTAGAATACGATACAAATGTCATGTTTGGATTAAACTTGTGATATACCTAGGTCTTTATAGCATTATGGTAATGAAGTAAAGAGAAAAGTTTGTTTTGTTTTAATTTTGTGTTTTCTTTCTTTTTTTCCGCTGTCCTGAACGTACGATCACGCATCAGAGTTGCACTATGTGCTGCCCTTTTGTTTTGCCTGTAGAACTTCTAATTCTCAACCATGCTGCGCAGGATCCACTCCGAGGAGGTACTGATTACCTATTCGATCATGCTGTTGCCGTCATACATTCCAATGATAGTGATGCTCTTGCAAAGGACCCCTTTGCACCCCGAAGAAAACGGTTTGTTCCTGAGATTTTATTAAAGTTGGCTTCCAGGATAAGTCCCTTCTAAGTATATATAAGCTTGTGATCATAGTGATTACGATCTTACTGTTTGCTTTGTGATGCCACAATTCGATAGTATTCGGCTACCTACTGATTCATGTTTTAAGATGAATCTCATGATACATAAATCAACGGGTCTGTAAAATTTCGTACCATCCATACGAATCACGTAATTCAATAATTCGTTAATTTTTATTTTCACCAATACTCATGAAATGAATTGAAATAAGTTTAATTGATCAATGAAAGAAGAATTAGATAAACTGTTTTAAACTTTTCCTGTTTGGTTATTTCACTATTATATTTGTTAGTAGCTTATTCAATACATGCATTTTTTTTATACATACAAAATATATATTGCTATTTAATTGTTTCATTTTCTATTTTCCGAAATAAAGGCTTCACTGATATAGAGCTAATAATTTTATTTTATAAGACTTATGGTTAGATTGTTTTGTCTAGTTTTAGTTTAAAATTATTATATTTATATATCATGATATATTTAAAGTAATGTTTTATTGTCAATCAATTTTATGATTCAGATTCCAAAGTTAGTTCGGTTATTTACAATTTGATTTTTGATTGGATAACCTTACATGTAAGTGTAGTAATCACAAACTTCTGGTCATAATGTATGACATTATCCATATATGAAATCGGAAAAAAATTCATTACTTAACATTTTTATTTTAAAATTGAGCTGAGAGGAAAATCGTGTGACAGTAACTTGAGATGATCCAAGCTTTTTTTTAACGAGAGGATCAATTTTCCCATATTTCTTCCGAAAATTAACTTGAGATTCTCATAAATGTAGATCCTTACAGGACTTGGATCTGAGGAGTTATTTATTATAATTTATGTTATTATTTTTATTTGACTACTGTGTATTTATTTTTCTTGACACTGTTTTCCTTCCCTTGGTATCCAATATTTTAATTTATTTTCAGTTTCCTTTTTATCCTGTTCATTTTTAACGTGAATTGTATTGTTAATAAATTGCAAGAATGAAATATATCAATATAAAAGCCTGATGTGCGCTTTTGCCCAATGTTTACAGAGAAATAATTTAGCATTGGCCTAAACCCAACGATATACATTACTGGCGAATTTTATGTGTTTTAAATGATGAGTTAACAAAAAATATATAAAATGGTGTGGAATCAAATTTATTACCATATATAAACTAGCATCGACAATCTTCAAAAGAGAGAAGCATATCACTTTTAAAATAATAATATTATACATACTAGTCAACAACATCCGAAAATAATAACTTTTCCTAGCTCTTTTCCGTCTTAAATCGTGCTTTTTTTGTGAACAAAGTTAGTGGTGAAAGCGTTTGGATAGCATATAGTAAGTCATTGTAACCTTGCTGTGATTCTTTTACACAATAAAAATATTTCTTTTAGGGTAGACAGTCATTCAGAATAGTAAGCATTAACATATTTATTTTTAGTGCAATGACGAGAAAAATAATGGCCTTAATACAAAAAATTTAATTTTATTAATTTTGTTTAAACTCTTAATGCTTGAAATAATTGAATATGTATTTAGTCTTCAATAACTATCATGAATATTTATTAAAGAAAATTTAATGTTAATATGTAATTAAGTTTAAAAGAAACTAACTAAGGACTTTAAATTTATAAAGAAAAAAACAAAATTGAGGAGGATTGTTCTTAGTTTCAATGAGTTTTAAACCTAAGGTATGGACATTCATACTACCAAAAAGAATTTGATGAACAAATGTGAGTTTATAGAATGACGAAATCAATGATGAACTATAAATTTGTTAAATGGAAAAATAGAAATTTTGACATGCAAAATTGCAATTGGATGGAAATAAGATATAAAAGTCACCGCAAGCAATGAGATTTAATAAGTCTCAATAACCGTTACAAGAATTAGGAAAATTCTTGATAAGATCAAATAGATTACGAAAGAATCTTTAGAAAATTTTGTAAGATCAAATAGATCAGGAAAGAATCTTTAGGAAATTTTGTAAGATGAAATAGAGCACGAAAGAATCTTAATAATAAGTTTTCTCACCTCAAATGATATTTAACCATTTTGTATATTTCATTCATTTTTAAATTATTTATAAGATTTACTTTTCTTACACTTTGGAGAATATAAAAGAAAAATATAATCCTTGTATTACAAATATAACTGATATGCCTTAGTACCTTTAAGAAGAGTTGAAAGATTTCTATTCATTGCTTCAGTGTTTTCATTTGTTTGGGGTGAAAAGTTGTTAAAAACAAAAATTTAGTTCTAATCCTATCTCATAAAGTCCTCTAAAAGTGATTAAGAAATTTAGAATCTTGGTTTACGATTTCTTTGAGAAATAAATCAACATGGCATGCATCATTTTCTTGAGGTATAAAATGAGGGATCTTAGAAAACATATCACCACAAAAATTGAAACTTACATGAGGATGATATCAGTGATGAGTCCTACATTCGAAAATTTAGAAAATAGAAATTCTAACTTGTAGAACTATAGTTAGACAAAAAAAATAAGACATAAAAGTAAGTGTCATAAACATTGAGGTTTGCTAACTCTTAAGGATCACCACAAGAGTTAAAAAATTCTTGATAAGATCAAATAGTTCAAGGAAAAATCTTAATAAAAAAGTTTTGTCACCTCAAGTGATAACTAAACATCTTATATATTCCATTCATTCCTAACTTATTTATACATTTTAGTTTTCTTTATATAAAGAATATATATATATATATATATATATATATATATATATATATATATATATATAATCCTAACTTTACGAGCAAAACTAGTATGTCTTAATGGTTAAATGAGGCTCAATTATGCTTGAGTTCATGGTTCAAGTGTGGAATTTGGCCACTAATGAGTATGTGTCTTTTCACTGGAAGATGTATCACTTAATAATGTGTTCAACATTGTCAGCTTTATTCTTAAATGAGTACCTTTCTATTTTTTCCTTCTAATGTACAAGAAATATAGGTTTTGATTGAGTCAATCTTGTCCCTATCCAAACTATAGGTTGTTGAGAGCTTATCTCTGTGCACTCCCTTTCTCTTACTATACCACCCAACTTTTCAAAAACTTCTTTGTCCATTATTTTCTTAGTAACCTTTTGCTCAAGCTGTGATTGTCCTGTACAAAGCTTTCTTTATCAGCATAAGATAACAATAAAGATATGTTTGTTTCTAATGATGAAAAGTTAAGAAACGAAGAAAAAACAACTAAAGTTTGAAAGAAGGGATACAAAAATCTCGAAAAACAAGAAAAGTCTTTCTTTAAAACTTTCTCTTCTCAGGTGTGAAGAAAGAGCAAAAAAGAGTAAAGAAAGTTTCAATATATTAACCTAAAATCAATTATTTTAATTATTTATAAATAAAATATAAAAAATATTTATTCTTATTCTAAATAATAAACAAATAAAAATATATATAATAATTAAATTTATAATAAAGTAAGAATATTAAAACAATAAGTAAAGTAAAATAAATTTAATATTTAGTTAATATATATTTTACGTTAAATAAATAAATTTAATAAAATTATAAAATATTAATAAAAATAATAAATAATAAATATTACCAATAAATTTATAAAATAATAATAAAATAAAATAATTATAAAAATAAAATACTAATAATATTAGGGTTTAGGATTTAAGATTTAGGGAAGAAGAGTTAAATCATTTTTCTCAACTTGATGTCCAACTCTCCAATGCTAGATCACATAAGAGCCTAAGAAGTGAAAGCAATAAAAGTGAAATTTGAAATGCTAAACTCAAATTGAAATATTATTTAATAAACTTCAAAGAAAAAAGAACAATTAACAAGCAAGAAATTAAGGTACATAAGAAAAGTAGACACTCAAACGGAATTCCTAATGAAAAACACTAGATTGGATTACAAATCAGAAAACAAAAACTAGAGTTTCTCTGGTCTAGCAGTGTCACTTGATGATTTATTGAAATCAATTTACTATGTATTTTTGCACGAAAAAGTTTATCTTAGTTACTCAACACCTCACGGAAGCTCTTTGCAAACATTTGGCTCAAAATGGTATTGGAATCATTCTAAACAAATTCAAAATCGAGAGCCTTCTAATTCACGTTTTACTTTGTTTTCTCTAGCACTTAAGATCTTGGCAGGCCTGATTCAACAATTTATTGTGACTAATCCAAAGCGTATTTGAGCGCGAAATATTTACCATATATTCTCAACATATTGTACTAATAGCAATAAAAAATTCAGCACAAAACAGTCAATGGATAAGGTGCACTAATTTGTTTATAGAGAGCAAATCATCAACATCATCGAGATTTTTCAAGCACTGGCATTTAGGCTTTTAACCTTTATCATTTTTTTCTGTATTTTGTTTTTTAATGTGTCATTTTAATAAGTTATTTTACACATCTTAAAGTATTGGTACAAAATTTTTAGCTCAAAATATTTCATATATTGCTCCTAGTAATTTTTATAATTCTAGTGAAATTTCAGCAAACAGTTTATGATCAATGGAAAGAAACCTATGGAATTGAAATGATTTGGAACAAGACACAATGGAAACCTAACACTAGGACACTCACCAATGATCTAATAGCAAGTGATTGAACTTAAATTCATAAATTAAAAAGCACCAAAAGCACATGTAATGATACAAAACAACAAATAATTCAAACAGTTTACAACAAAGACTATTAAAGCAAGAAAATGAAATTGAAATAGAGTACTACTTGAATTTTATGACATGTATGAAATTAGAAGACTTATGACAACTTGGATATGGATTTAAAAACAAAATTAAGACACAAACCAATATGTTTTACCAAATTAAAATGAACAAAGACTCAAGAAAAATTAAAGCACACAACATAAACACAAGAACACCTAATGAACATGAATTTGGATGATTCAAGAAGATAGAATGCAATTGAACCGATTAAACGGAGATACAAAGCATATAAATGGTGACAAACATTCAAGACATAAAAATTGAATTAGGAACAACTCAGAAATTGAAAAATACAGCAAAGAACTTAGCTCTTAAAGACTAAAGCTCTTGATACCAAATGATGAACATCCAAGACCATGGTTGGGAGTGAGTTCTGAACTCGTGAATAGATGGATAATTGGTAGCAAAAAAGAAGCAATTCAAGGCATGAAAGAAAATGTTTTTCAATGGAGGAAAGTGCTCTAGAATTAGAGAGGAAGAGAAGAGAGGTTAGGCCAACTCTTCAAAGGATTCTAGGCAAAACAAGATAGACTAACCTAAAGAGGAGCTCAAAAAAGTGGGGCTGAAAAATGTGCAGCACTTCTATGATTTCATTCAAGCTAATTTGCAAGGCTGAATATATCAATATATAGTCTTCCAAGCGCCAACTTGGAGCCAAAAATGAGTGGGAAAATTGAAATTTAAAAATCCTAGATGTAGAGCAACCAATTGCCAAATGACACTTGTCTCAAGATCAATGGTTGGGGCAGCAATGGTAGAGATGGTGCCATGTGGAGTGTCACACTTCAAGCATTAAGGACATGCACAAAGTGTGAGGATTGCACGTTCCTTGCTTCACCAAGCTTGCTCTTTGATGACCAAAGTTGCTTAGGGTTCAATTAGCCTTAAATAAAGCCTAATTTGAAACTCTAGGTAACTCTATGTCTTATTTTTGCTCTTACTGTCAGCCCAAAATACAAAGTCCAAAAGAAAAGAATGGAGACCCAATACATGGCCCAAAAAGAAAAATTAAACTACATTACTATTTACAGACAAATCAGTGGCCCAAGTTGATAGGAGCTTTACTCTGTCGGGTTCAGTTGAGTTTTACTCTTCTTGGATTCTTCTGGCCATTGCCATTGTGGTTGGGCCTTTATTACCATTTGATCTCATTATCGCCTTCTCAAATAGTAAGTAAACCCGCAAACCACTTTATATTGTGCCATTACCATTCTTTTAGTTATAGACTTAGAATCTTGGCTTTCTTGATTTATAATTATAATCATTCATGTTTGTATGTACATTGATGTTATTGGGATATACATAAAGCGTTGAACATAGCAAAAGTCTTGGTTTTTAATAGTTCAGAGAGTTTTCAGTTTTTGGGTTGTGGTTGTTTGATCATACCAAATGATTAGTGGTAGTTTTATTGAAATTTCTACCATGAAGCCTTGCTGTAGAATCTTATGTGACTATAAAAGTCCATCGGTGTTTGGGTTTTCTCTGACAAAGTTTAATGATTCAACGATCATGGGCATGTTGTCCAGATCTGATCATAACAAGTTAACCCATCGCTATAGATATGGTATCTGTGATACTAAGATTAATAGGGTATATAAATGTGATCATACCGAATTGGAGAGACTCTAGTGTTTCCGGTTCGAATTGAGAGTATTGCTAGGGATTTTAGATCTAGTCAACAAACAGAGCAAAGAAAAAGAGTCAAGCACAACAAGCTCTTCGAAGAAGCCTATGAGAGATGCCACACTGCTCCCATGGAAGGTGTCTCTTTCACCCTCGAAAACTTCACTGCCGCTCTCGACAAGTAGTGATTTTGAAGTTGGATCCAAGGTTAAAGGTACTGTGTTCTACACAGATAACAATGGAGCAGTTGTTGACGTCACTGCAAAGTCCTCGGCCTATTTGCCACTACAGGAAGCGAGCATCTACAAGGTTAAGCACATGGAAGTAGTGGGCATAGTTGCTGGGTTGAGAGAGGATTTTTTTATCATTAATGAGAATCAAGCGGATGATAGCCTGATCTTGAGTTTAAGGTCATTACTAGCAACCAGGCACATCTAGGAATTGGTTCAGTGGTTACTAGCTCTGTTCAAAGTTTGAAGCTATACGTTGCCTTCATTGACGTGCATGGAATTAATGGGCCTCCTAGGGCATCATGCAACAATAATTATATTTTCAGTCTCTTTCTCTTGCTATTTCTTGATTTTTTGGTTCATATCAAGAGAATGCAGGTGACATGTGGTGTATGCTTTAAAGCCAATCAAGATAATGGTGACTGGGAGGCAGAAAAAGAACGAAAAATTGGAATCATGAAGCATGAAAGGATCTTGGCAAATAATCCTTGTGGTTGCTAGAAAGAGCCTTGTTTTTTCGAATGCCAACAATCGACATGCAGGACGTGATGTTTCATCACCTTTCGCCTATGATTTGGAAAATGCTCCATGAAATCTCAAACACTTTTCGCTCTCTCATTCAAACCATTCAATCTCATCATCGCCTTCTCAAATAGTAAGTAAACCTCTCATCATCGCCTTCTCAAATAGTAAGTAAACCACTTTAGATTGTGCCATTACCATTCTTTTAGTTATAGACTTAGAATCTTGGTTTTCTTGATTTATAATTATAATCATTCTTATTTGTATGTACGTTGATGTTATTGGGATATACATATAGCGTTGAATATAGCAAAAGTCTTGGTTTTTAATAGTTCAAAGGGTTTTCATTCTTTGGGCTATGGTTGTTTGATCATACCAAATGATTAGTGGTAGTTTTATTGAAATTTCTACCATGAAACCTTGCAAAAGTCTTTTTTCTTTTTCTTTCTTTTCTTTTCTTCTTCATTTTTTAACACGTATTAGTGATCACGTCCCTCTGTTGCAGTATTATTCTTTGAGAAAATCATCAGCAAACATTCTTCAATCAATGTGGACTTTATACAATACAGACTAGGCAAAGAAACACAAAGAATCATTTATAAACCAGAAAACACAGTAGACTACCGGTGCATTTTCATGAAGGTGACAATGAACAGTATTCATTACAAGCATTATCAATTTCCAATGCACTCATGGATTTAAACAATGAAAAAAAGAAGAGGATGGAATCTACCTGTTAAAGCGTAGAACATATTCTTCAGAAGATCATCTTCTCCGATGAGCTTAAAGTTTTCTGACAAGCTTCGATGCTTGTTTTTCTTCCACTGATGGGCACTACGGTGAATGTTTCAATCTCCTCTTAGTCTCTCACTCACGGATTTTCTCAAATGGAAAATGCTCTCCTCAGTTTCAATTTTTTGGTTCAGTTTTTGTTCGTTCTTCACACTCGTCTTCTACCCTCCCTTCTCCCTGTCTCTCCTGCTTCTCTGTTTTTTTTAAACTCTTCTCCCCCTGTTCCTCTGTTGTTTGCCATATAAAACCTCAATTCGTGCCTCCAAACGTCTCTCTCTCTTTTTTGTCTTATCAGGGGACATTCCCTTATTTCTTCCCAGCCCCGGGATCGATCTTGCAGGGACCAAGTTGCTTTTTTGCAGGCACTTGAGTCCAAAAACCGTTCCTACAGGCACAAGGTGGTGGAGCAGGTGTAGGGTGGTGGAGAAATGCATTTTTGTCGCACATGAAGATACGGATCCTCCAGCAGCATAGTGGGCTGTGAGGAGTGGTTTTATAGCACCAACTAGGAAGCCCAATAGGTGCTTACGAAAAAAAAAAAAAAAAAAGGAGTGTGGGAAGCAATAAATTTCAATTTCATTCTCTAGCCAAAGCAAAACTTGTCATATTTTTTTATATTTTCTGAAGTGATAAACAAGGTAAGAAAAATCATATTTTTTTTTCCTAAAATGAGACAAAAGATATTGATAAGCAAATTATATATTTTTTGAATTTTTGAAAATAAGAGAAAAAATAAATCTAAGCAAACAAATAGATTTAAAGATGAATTTTGAGTGATTTTCTTTAATTGATAAAAACACATATTTTTACAACAAAATTTTAATTTGATTAAATAATAATTTTTTGAATTTTCTGTAAAACAATTAGAAATATTTTTTTTTATTTTCAAATAGATTTTATTTACCCGGACGAAATTAGGTGTTGACAAACTTTATTTCTCTTTAAAAGAAATGAAAAAGATAATACTTAAATCAATTTTTTTATTTTTCAATAAAATATCAAAAAAGAATTCAATTTTAGAATAATAAAAAAATTTTAATTAAATGATTATTTTTTATTATTTTTTTCAAACCAAAACAATATTTTTTATTATTATTTCACCCGGACGAAATTAGGTATTGACAAAAACAATTAAAAAAATGCAAGAAACAAAGATAATGCTAAGAATTAGAACAACACCTTATGCGACCCAAATTCATGAGATAAGCAAAATGGTGATTCGCCACTTGTAACCTAGTCCACAAGATAAGAATCAATGTTAGGAATTAGGAAGAACTTTGAGCCACTCAAATTCATGAGATAAGCAAGACGGTAAATCACCACTTGTGACCTAACTCATAATATAAGAAATGCCAAGAGAGAAACTCTCCACTTCCCTTTTATGAACTACAATGTGCTACCAAGAGATAAGTTATGAAGCGCCATTCTAGGATAAGTAAAGGAGAAATACTACTTGAGATATGACTCACTCAAGATTTTCAAAAAAACTCTATTCATTATTCCAAATCTCTAGAATGAGTACAATAGGTATCCTTATATATAATTCATGGCGGAAGAAGAATAGACAAACTCATTCCTTTCGTAGGTCCAAACTAAACATAGAAAAATAAAAAGGAAAATTACATTTATTTTTATTGTTTTCAGATCACATCATCCTTCTTTTTCTTCACAAAAATTTGTCCCAAATTTTAATTGACCTAATCTCTAAAAATCCAAGTTGTCCTCCACGTGTTCCATAAAATGCCTTGAGTGTACCCAAGTTCTAATACCAACTGATGCAGAATTCCTAAGTCGGAGGTGCAAAATAGAAGTCGAAAACGTCTATGGTAATGGAAGAAAGGTTTAGGTTGTAGGATCGTTACACTCAAGCTTCAAAGAAGAAGTCTTTGATGAATTTTTGGATAAACGTGATCTTCAAAAGTTTGAGGAAAACTCGAAAACAAAAACAATTAAAAAGAATGTAAGAAAAAAAGATAATGCTAGGAATTAGATCAACACCTTGAGCCATCCAAATCCATGAGATAAGTAAGATGGTGATTTGCCACTTGTGACCTAGTCCACAAGATAAAAATCAATGCTAGGAATTGGGAAGAACTTACACTACTCAAACCCATGAGATAAGTAAGATGGTGAATCACCACTTGTGACCTAGCTCACAAGATAAGAAACCCAAAGAGAGAAACTATCGACTTCCCTTTGATGAATCCCAATGCGTCACTAAGAGATAAGCTATGAAGCACCACTCTAATACAAGCAAAGGATGACATACTCAATATTTTTTTCAAAAAAATTTATTCATCATTACAAATAAGCCAAAATGAGTACAATAAGTGTCTTCATATAGAATTCATGGTGGAAGAGGAATAAACAAACATATTCCTTCCCTATTTTTATGTCAAAACTAAACATAGAAAAATTTACGAAAAATTACATTTCTTTTTTATTTTCATATCACATTATAATATATATAGTATTCTTGAAGTCATAGAGTAACTATTCCTTTAATTATCTAGGTGTTCCTATATTTTCTAGTGGTCCTAGGATGCGATTTTTTAAACCTTTACTTGATAGAGTCAAGAGTAAGTGCCTTAATATGATGGGACATGTGTGGATTGTTAACTATGTTATCTTTGTATTATGTCCTAAAGTTTTAATTTACAAATAACTTATACACCTATTAAAATGGATGAGGAATTTTATCTTAATTGGTGATGTTCATAAAATTGATCTTGTTACTATGGATTGTAAGTTTGTTTGTACTCTTAAGTAGAATGGAAGTTTGCAAGTCTTGAATTTGTAGATCTAGAATAAAGCTTACCTTCTTCGACTTGCATGTGATTTTACATATAGTTCTCTACCTGGTCTGGTCTAATGCATGATAAATTCCTTTACTCTAAATATGTTAAGGTTCATGCTCATCAATCTTCTTCTATTTGGCTAGGAATCAAACATTTTTATGATATTATTTTGAACAATACTTTCTAGAATGTTGATAAGGGTGATATAATAAATTTTTGGAATAATCTTTGATGCTTTTCCAAATGTATGTCTCTTTTGGCAAGTGTGCCTCCTCATGAAAGGATTACTCTTACATCTAATGTGGCTGAGGGTTCGAATGGTTCAAAATCTACTGCAATATACTCAACTTCATACTTTGCACCATTTAATTATCACCGATCTTCTTGATAGCCCGAGCTGAAAACTTGAGGATAATGGTATTCTTACTTAGAAGGTAATAAGAAATTTCTTCTTTACCCATCCCCGTTTGTGATTGGGGTAAAATCATTTGGTCTAATGCTATTCCTCCTAGTAAGACTTTGTTGTTTTGGAAGCTTCTGCATAGACGTTTGCATACTATTTTTTATGCTAAAAAAAGAGGTGTTTCTCTTTATTCTATGTGCTCTTTATCCAGGTTGCAAGTTAAGGATATTGATCATTTGTTTTTAGTTATTTTGTGCTTAGAAATATTTTTCCTAATCTTATAGACTTATCTTATATTGGTTTTATTAATTTCATTATAGCTCCTAGCAGTCCTCTTATTCATCTAGTTAAGCTTTCAACCATTACCTTTTCCTTATTGATGGTTTGGAGAATGAAGAATTTTACCATATTTAAGCAAATACCATTTTACATGTTATTAAGGATTATATCTGAACTTTAGGTAACATTTCCAGGAGGCATATGCCTAACTAAATTTTTTATTTTTCTATTCTAAAACAATTTGGTATTCGCACGAGAAGTGGATTGGTCCTGTCTCCCGTGCAAGTTTTTTGACGCTTTCTTAAAGTTGATTGGATTAAATGAGCTATTAAAGGTGCTACTGTTATGGAAGTATTTTCAAAGTCAGTAGTGGTAAAATATGTGGGTAATTTTTGTGTTTTCTTGATATTCATAATTTTTTATGTCGAGATCATGAGTGTCATTTTTGTTATTGAATATGCATAATTAAAGGATTTTAAAAATCTTTAGTTTGAGTATTACTCATTTTTCCTTTTTCAAACATTTGATTTTGTTCGTATAATTTCTCATAATTTCAAAAATAGATAAAATAAGTGTATGTATATTTATGATGTTACTCAAGTTTTTAGGAATAATAACTATGGTGATATATTAATTACTTTAGGTGTGGAAAATAGGGTTATACTTTACATTATTGTATTGGATTGAATTTTTTTCATAAGTGTGAACTCCATGTGTTTTTTTTTTTCTTGAGTTCATAGTCTTTATATTTTTTTTTCATGTAATGATAAAAGATTAGTGAATTTTGAGTTATTAACCCGGGATTTGATGCATTTAGTTAAAAAAAATAACGGGAACAATAATCAACAGCGAAATTTTCTTTTTCTGAAATTTAATAAGGGCCTATCTGAATTAAATAAACAAAAACTTTAGCAAAACTTAAAGATATTTGTGAATTTCCCTCCTCATCACATCCACTTAGCCGAATGGTTCTTCTGTTGCTGTTGTGAAGTGAGGCCGTCAACCATGTCTACGATGCTCTCTCTATCAGCTTCGTATTACTCTTCTTCTTCTTCTCGTCTCTTCTGCCCTTTCTCTTCTCGTCTCTTCTGCCCCTTCTCTTCTCGCCTCTTCTTCTCGCGTCCTCGTCGCATTCCTCTCTCTCGCACTCGCCGTAATCTTTCAGGTTCTCTTCGCCTAATTCCTCTTCCTCTTTCCAACTGCATTATCTCTTCGATTCTAACTTATATCTTTTCTTGCATTACAACGAACAAGTATTGTTTTAACATAGTCGGGTTTAACACAGTGAAATTCGTTTCTTTGTTTTGTTTCAGTTGTAGCGTCAGACCGAGAAAATGGTGTCTTTAGATCTCCGGAGATTGCCAAATCTTTCGACTTTGCCGCGGAAGAACGTATATACAATTGGTACGTATGCTTTTGAAATTCGTGATATGTTATTTTGGCACAACAAAATGTTATTTTTGCCGCGGACGAGCTTTGCGAGATTTAAGTTTGTGCTCTAAAATTGTTTAATTTTTATCCCTTGTTGTTTTGTATTGATGCAAAATTTGGTTCTGGTGTTTTGGTGCATTTTCGAGTCTTAGTAATTTCGTTCTTGGTTTCCCTATTTTTATGTTGGCAAGGTGTATGGGTTCAAACTTTGAAGAATGTGTGTTTTTCTAGTTTATTTGGTCTGTGGTTGAATCTCGAAGTGCACTACAGAATATCGTAATTTTGTATGTTTTTATTTTGAGCTATGTTTTGATTGTGATTATTGGATGCTAGGTGGGAGTCTCAAGGGTATTTTAAGCCGAACTTTGACAGGGGAAGTGATCCTTTTGTGATATCGATGCCGCCGCCTAATGTTACTGGTTCTCTGCACATGGGTCATGCCATGTTTGTGACACTTGAGGTTTCAATTTCTTATTTTATTTCTAGTCCATGCATGTTATTTATGTCCACTGTGACAAACAGTAATGCAGTTAAGGGTATTTTCTATATTTTGGTACTTAAGGTTCCGTCTTTTTTCTATGATGTAGTAAGGTAGGTAACTATAACAATGAATTTCCGATTCAACTCGTTCAACACTTTTAAGCCGTATATGTTTTTTTGGTTGGTTGCTTATTTGTGTTCGTAGGGTGTTTAATATCAAATTGGAAAAAAAAGAAAGAAACGATGTCATTTCTTCCCTTTTTGTGTTTCTCTCTTGTCTCAGTTTGTTAAGTGAGACCGAGTTGTGGGTGCTCTGTAAACTTTTTATAATTTATGTGTGTGTAATATATGTATGTTTTTCTTATCATGCTTATCCATTTATCCATGAAGGATATTATGATTAGGTACAACCGCATGAAGGGAAAGCCAACGCTTTGGCTTCCGGGGACTGATCATGCTGGAATTGCAACTCAGGTTTGTTAATTGTTATGCCGATTTTTGTTATTCATTTTACTTCTCTTTCTGTTTGTTTGTTTGTTTGTTTGTTTGTCCCTCTTTCTATCTATATAGCAGTACCTCATAAGATGTAACACATGTTTTTTCTTTCTAGGCTTGACTCTGACCATTATTTTTGATAAACTTTGGAGTTGTTTTAGGGAATTTGCTGCAGATAGTTAGTCTTCCATATAGTTTGGATGTGTTCTACTGAATTTGTTTTAAGATTTTGACAGGATGTTTTTAGTGATGACTTGTTGCGGTTTTGAATTATTTGTAAATTGTAAATACTGGGCGTGTAAATGAAAATAATGGGCCCCTTCTTAATGTCTACAACTTTTGGTAGGAAAATGGAAGAAAAGCTTTTGTAGGTAGGAAGAGAGTTGAAAAGATAAAAACTACTGTTATTAATCAAATGAATTCGCATATATACAAAAGAGTTAGAGAAGACTATATAGAGCCGGGGATGCTGTCACAGTGACAGCTGCGTAACTAACTGAACAGAAAAGCACTAATTGAAAAATTTTCAGGTGACAACTGTGTAACTAACTTACTAACTGAACTACAACCCTCAAGAGTCAATAAGGGTGCTTCACTTTTGCTACAATTATTAAGGAAAATTAATACTGTTCTGTTTATTCTGAGATAATATTTTAAAGAGCCTTCTAGTGGATGTACATGACTATGATAGTTTGGTAAGTTCTATAGTGTATCTGCTTGGATTTACTTTTTTATTGGATTCCTTTTGCTTCTCTTATGCTCTTATTATCAATTATTCTATTGAATAAGAGAAACCTAGAAAATGTGTAATGTAACAGTGATTTATTTTTGCTATTGTTGGATTTTCTGAATTTTATGGGCAGATTTATTGTAGGATATCTTTGTCTATATGAATTTCTTCTCCAGCTGTTTTTTTTTTTTTTTTTTTTTTTTTTTTTTTTTTTTTGAATTTTTAAATGCCTTGTATTCTTTCCACGGTCGACCTTGACAATTGTGTCATTCAACGTTCAATTGTTTTGCAGTCTCTTACTACACAGTTTTATATTGTCAGATAGCATTTTATTCCCGGTGCTTGTTTTTCTTATGTCATTCAGTTGAATATCTTAGTTTCCCTCTCAATTTTGTTTTCTTTCTCCCAGTTGGTTGTTGAAAGAATGCTTGCTTCTGAATTCCCGGTGCTTGTTTTTCTTATGTCATTCAGTTGAATATCTTAGTTTCCCTCTCAATTTTGTTTTCTTTCTCCCAGTTGGTTGTTGAAAGAATGCTTGCTTCTGAAGGAATAAAAAGGACTGAAATGAATAGAGATGAATTCACAAAAAGGGTTTGGCAGTGGAAAGAGAAGTATATCTTCTTATCCTTGCTTGTTTTTCTTCCATCTGCATTTTTTGTTTTCCTGCAGCCAGCCAAAGAATTGCCCATATCAAAAGAAGGGACAAAATCTAATAATTTTCGATTACAAGTGATTAGAACCTGGAAAATTGTAAGGCCTTTGGTGTATGAACTATGTAAAAGCATCAATGTTAACAGATAAGAATCTGATTTAAAAAAAATCTTTTGATTGCCATTTCTCTATATTTAATGTCTGAACTACAATTTGCCGTAATATAATATAGTCTTACGGGAATGTGATGCGGACCACTAACTAGGATAATCATATCTCTTCATTTATTTCAGTTTCTCTTGTTTATCTTTTCCTATCTTAACAAGATCTGGACATCAAAATCTTGATTGTAGATCCTTATTTTATGAAGAGAATTTTTAGATATGATCCTTATTTTAGGCTTAATTGCACTTCCCTCCAAAGTTCCATGATCTTGAGAATTTTTCCTCCATAGATTTCTTGTTTTTATTTTAACCTCCAATTTTTCTAAAATTTTGATGTGCCTTATTTGTAAAGGTTTGAGGGAAAAAATGCCACAAAATTGTCCTAATCATTATTGTTTTTCGAGCGAGGACCAAAATTTACGACATTTTGTAAGCAAGGTTAATTAGAAGTTGTCTTTATTTTATCAATTGTGAAACTTTGGTGGTAAAAAATGCAATTAAGTCTTTATTTTTAGCAATTAGGATAAATTCTTATGATTAATTAGTACTCTCTTTTCAGATTCAAACCCCATGACCAACTGGATTTGAACTCAAGCATTTTCAGTAAATATTCTATATAAGGGATTATTGGGATAAGTATCCTGATATTTCTATAGTAATTAGGAAAAATATCCCTAGAATATTCATAGTCATTTCAACAAATTTTATTCCCTTTTTTAGAGGGCGTGATTGTTACAAATAGAGGAGTTAAGAATGTAATTATCATGATTCTAATTAATAAAATATTTCTTTTCTCCCTCTCATTCTTCAAATTGGTATCAAAGCTCTCGATCTTGGGGCTTTGTTTCCACTGCCACCACTACTGCTAGCCATCGGCTGCCTGTTATCCATTACTATTGTCCTCCTTGAAGATAGTGGTGGGACAAAAAGGTTATGTTTCTTCTCGATGGCCAAGACAAAATTTACTCTTATGGGTCTTAATTGATAGGCGCTTCATCAAACATAATCTTGAGAAAGGTCTGGTGGTTACAACCCATGTCCCTATAGGACTTCAATTAGTTGACATCTTCACTAAGCTAGTTCCTCAGGATAGATTCCAAGATCTTGTAGGCAAGTTGGGGATGATTGATATTCGTTTACCAACTTGAGGCGGAGTGTTGTAAATAGGGAACTATTGGCATATATCCCTAAAATATATGTCTTTATTTTAGCATATTTTATTTCCTTTTTTAAGGGAGTGTGATTGTTACAAATAGAAGAGTTGGGAATCTAATTATCTTGATTGTAATTAATAAAATATTTCTTTTCTCCCTCAATGTTCAAGTTATTCTAATATTCAACTATAATGAACACTCTATTGGTAAGTTAAATCTTTAAGGTTCTGTGTTTTGCAAAAATAGATATTGCCTATGATTAACTTACTATCGGTAAAATATTATTTTATGATATATTTTTATTCTCTCCCTCTATCTTTCTCAATCTCATGATATTTGCTTACTTCATTCAGATATGGTGGAACTATCACAAACCAGATCAAGAGACTTGGTGCTTCATGTGATTGGTCTAGAGAGCACTTTACACTTGATGAACAACTAAGTCGTAAGACAATTTTCTACTCGTTAGAACTCTCGCTAAGAAAGTCTATAAGCACATATTGGAAAAAAATATGGTCTCTAACATACAAATATAGATTGTTGGTCCTAATTTGAGTTTTTATAACTGTTTTTATTTAGTGCTATTCTTATTATATTTCAATGTTTGTTAGATTTACCTAGTTTTTGCTCATCAATGTAAATTCAACTTTGTTGTATTGTTAGCATTTGTTTATTCATGTCTTAATATATACTGAGACCTTGCCTTATAATTTATGCAGAAGCTGTAGTTGAGGCATTTGTTAGACTTCATGAGAAAGGTTTGATTTATCAAGGTATAAAATGAAGTTACAATATAGCTTATTTTTAAGAAATAATTGCTTGTGTTGGTGTGAGATTGACATAGTAAATGTCATTTATTAATATACTATTTCCTTGAGTTGGCTTAGTTGAGTAAACTGTGGGATATGAATGGTGAGTGTCAATATGATGTAGCATGATCTAGCCGTTTCCTATTTTCTTGTCCTCCTTCCTCTTTAAGGTAAATTAAGAGCCCTCAACCTTCAATGTTTATGGAACCCAATTGATATATTCTAATAATTAGCTAAATTATTGTCACCTTAGCTTATTTGAACCAAATTAATGTCAACTTAGTTTTTTTAGAATCAAGTAGTGCATTTCTTTAAATAATTTGACGGCAAAATTCTACGTACTTCCATAATTGAATATAAATACTTACCAAAATTTAAACATGTGCAAATTTTTTCTACAATCTCAATTAACAACTTCTTTTAAAAGGTTCCTTTCTTTTTTTTCCTTTTATAAAACTTGTGCAACTTATTTTTTTGAGAGTTATTCAGAGAATGTGTTTGATTCCGCTTGTCCTTTGAAAGAGAAATTCAAAAGCTGAGTTAAACACTTAGTTTTCTACAATGTTTTGAACTTGTGAAGTCTTGGAAGCATTGTTGTCAAAATTGCAATAATACTTGTATGGTCATATTGATCGTATGAGTTTCTTGTCAATTCTAGTCTTGTTTGCACCAAGCAAGCAATTTGGAGGGTTGGAGTAGGATTACCCTAATTTGTGGTTGGGCTATGTGACTTGGAAGAGAAATTGCACTGTTTTTTAAATATGTATCTGCTATGTCCCAATTATCTACTCACACAAGACACTCCCATCCATTTTGTAATTCAGTTCAAAAACTCGAAATTTATCTTTCCCACAAACCTTAGTGAGTGATGTCGATTAGTGCGTTTGACTACTCCGTTTTGTTGAAGAGTATGAGGACACCAAGTTCGATGAAGGATAGCATTGGATGCCATGAACAACTGAAATTGGTGAGACAGATAGTCACGATCATTGTCACTATGGAAAATCGTTTGGATATACCAAAGTATGTTTTTATCTCATTAAAAAAGTTTGAAACATAGAAAATTGACCAAATCCAAGTACATTAATCAATAAAGGTATTGATATTTAAAACAAGATGGGGTATTAGTAAGTGAAGGACCCCAAATATAGAAGTGAACTAAAGAAAAAAATGAGACGAAATTCATTTACAAAGACTATCAAGAAAAGATTGATGCATGTGTTTTCCTAAATGAGATGGCTCACAATTCAAAGTAGACAAATGTTTTAGACTTCTCACCATATGCTGCAATTTTTCTACCTGAGATGTCCTAATTGTGCATGAATCATAATTGGAGAGATTGTCGATGCACATACTAGTGGTGATAGAGAGAGACAATATAGGTTGACTTACATCCGACACTAATCATTCAATTGTGAGATGGCTCACAATTCAAAGTAGACAAATGTTTTAGACTTCTCACCATATGCTGCATTGCATTTTGGCTTCGATGACTTCAATTTGCTCCATGCTTCTTTGCCCTGCAATCTTCACACTACCCCATCTTGTTAGGCTTAATAGGCCAAATTACAAAATTACTATATACACCTATTTCAATGCATGAAAGAAAATGAAAATAAATTTCTAATTTCTAAAATTTACAATCAAAATAATCTACTTTACGAGCATTTATTTATTTAAAACTATTTAACATCTCCCCTATGCATGTACTCTTTACTCACTTACGTCCTATAATTTCAATTGAAAGATTGAATTTGCATTTGGTAGAGGAAGTTATTGACACCACACTTTTGTTTAATGTATGGATTTTTAAAGACAAATAAGTTTTAACACTAACAAAATTTCTAATTTTTCTTTGATTGATGAAGGAAAATTGCGTATCATCTGTTTTTTTATTATCCTCTTTATTTGAATGAATTTGTCTTTAAATGCTGAAAGAAATACCTAAACTACGGAAGAAAATAAAGAATTATTTTATTGAGAACAAGGCCTTCTTTCTTTGGTTATATAATAAGGAAATAATCTACCAAACCAGCTCTTCGGGATTTTTAAGACTGTACAAGGCCTTCTTTAGGAAGCACACCTTATTCCTTCTAGCATGAGTTTCAAATCCAGGAGGAATCTCCATATACAATTCTTCTAAATCTATGTGAAGAAAGGCATTCTACACCTCCAATTGGTGTAATTCCCATCCAAGATGGGCTGTTAGATTGAGGACAACTTGAATTGTATTCATTTTTGCTATTAGAGAATAAGTCTCCTCATAGTCAATACTATTAGTTTGATTGTACCCCTTTTCAACCAGTCTAGCTCTATGCCTGTCTATTGACCCATCTGCCTTATCTTTCTAATGTGTCAATCTCCACTCCCATGGCTTGAGTATAATGTTCACTTCTCATGGCGTCTTGGATTGAGGTTGGAATTGGCATTAATGGAAAAACTTAAGGTTCAATATCTATTAGAAAGATTATTAGTGCAGACATAATGAAAAATATGATATTTAATACATGATATTTTTTTCCTTGCACAACGCAATGGGTAAAGCCTTAGTAACACTTACCTTTTCATTGTTGCCTTTAGACGTCCTTACCTCCAAGTCAGATAACTCTTCTTGTTCCGAAGTCAAAGTGGGTTGTTGTCTTTGATATTTTTTGCCAAAGAATTTGTCATCTTCCTCACCGTAGGTTGGTTCGATCCCATTTGTTTGGGCTCCATCACTTCGATCTTGAACATCCTACAAGATAGATTGTTAATGACAGAAAGGAGGGCTCCTCCGCTTCAAGTGTTTTCTCCTCTCGAAGCGTAGGGTTGACAAAAAGGATTTTGTTTCATGAAGGGTTATGTCCATGGTGGTGTAGACACGAGATGATAACATTTGTAACCTTTTTTATTAGGAGGATAACCAACAAAAACAGAACACCCAAATAATTGATGAGGTAGATTTGACATTGAAGGGGTAGAGGGAACAAAAAGACAAGAAAGACTCAATAAAACTAACATTATTTAAGATCTGAGTACGTAGCCTGCACTGATGTATGAGCAGTAAACACAGTTTCTCTCCCCAATAGGTTTTTAGAACACAGAAAAAGAGGACTCTAGCTACCTCTAGAAGTTGACGATTTTTTCTATCTACAATTTTGTTTTGTTGTGGACTGTTTTTGCAATGTAGTTTATGAAGAATAATATTATGAAACAATTTGGCAAATTCTTGAATTATATATTCAGTATCATTATCATACCTAATTCTTTTTCCAAATTTTTTTGGACAAGATGAAGATAATGAAAACAAGATTGAAAGATCTCAGATTTACTTTTCACAACGTAGGTCCACTTGACACAAGTGCAATCATTAATAAAATTAACAAATTATTTTGCTCTAGAAATACATTCTACAATAGGTCCCCAAACATTAGAATGAACAAAGGTGAATGGGAAACTACTTCTTTTACCAGAGATGGGATAAGATGAATGATGATGCTTTGATAGTTGATATATATCACATTTGAAAGATTCAATAGACTCTAATTTTGTAGTGAACATATGAGGGAACATGGATTTTATAAGATTGAAGGAAGGATGTCCAAGTCTTTTATGTTGAAGTCATATTTGGGGATTTGCCCATGTTTCTGATGTTGCTTGTTGGCTTATGACCTTTGTTTTGTTTTGGCCCTTGGATTCCAATAGATACAACCTACTCTCTTAGCAATTAAAATTGTTTTCGTCATGGCAAGATCCTGAAATACAATAAGAAAAGAAGTTATTGAACAATTCAAATCTTTTGTATGCTTTATAGAAATAGAGCTATTGGTCAAGTGTGGGACTTATACAACATCCTTTAGATGATTCTAAAGTTATATTGCTGGATATGCATATGGGTACACTATCACCATTTGCAATTGTTCTAGGTTTGTTTTGATAATTTTGACATACAAATTGAAAAGTTTAGGAAAAGGAGTTATGTGATAAGTTGATTTTGAATCAAGAATCCAAATAGCATGAGACGAAGGGCGAATAATGTTGAATATACTCTTACCTTTCATGGGTAGGGTATACGATTCAAAAGACTTAACTATTGATTTAATCATTGTTCTTGAATGATCAAGTTCCTCTTGAAAAGCTTTTATATTATACATTTAAAAACACAAAATTTAAGATAATAAAGATTAAGCCCTTATTGCTTTGATTTGTAACAAACTAAAGGCAATTTGGTAACAACGCTAAATGAGATGCCACCCCTTGGTGCTTAAGTGATTTTGAAGACCTTGTCTGTGGGGCACACCTTTTTGGCCCACCACTAACCTCAACGATGATAGCGAACAACGACTATGATGACTATTAGCAAGGGAGTAGAAACAGTGGTCCCAATGAACCATGAGTATAAGGGATTATAACACCACTTTCAACCTAAAACCTTTAGGCAATCAATGTGGAACTCAAACTTACATGATTTTCTAACAATTTTCTCTTCAAGTGAATCTCTTCCACATTAGTATACTTCGCTTGAGTGGAAGCATTTTTAACTATGAGTACCTCAGTTGTGAGATGCAGTTGTACCATCGTTCATCATAACAAAACATGTTTGCTTGAAGCCTCCGACAAGAAAACTTTCAATATAGGGAACTCTTCACCCACTCCATAGTGTACTCGCCTGAGTTGGTCACAAAGACAAACCCTTGACTTTGATACCACCTTAGTAAGTGGGTTTATGCTAGTCAACTTCAAAAAACCTGCTTGTAAGGTGAGGTTTGCATTCTACTTATGTTATGATTTAACCATATCTTTAGTTGATGTGAGATCTCCAACACACCCCACATGTTGAGAAATGAACATCTTGAGTGAGATTAGATTTTTGTGGGTGGTCTAACAGGATCCTGATAATAGAGGACAGAACAATCCCAACAAATTTAGCTAGGATAGGCTATAAATGAGTTTGATACCAACTTGAATTGTGAAAGATAATAAAATATTATTTTATTGATAACAATCACACCAATTACATTTTCATTATCTCTATTCGTAATTGTTGGAGATCTCAAATCGACTAGAAATAAACCTCACCTTACAAGCCGGTTTTGTAAGGTTGGGTTAGATTTAAAGTTCACTTCTTAAGACAGTATCAGAGCCTATTCTAGCAAGGTTGTTAGGCTTATCGGGTTGCTATCGGGTCATCTTAATATATAGTCTCACGCACTAGTTGAGCAGTCTCGGTGTGAAGGAGGTGTGTTGGATCCCACATCGACTAAAGAGAAGACCTTTTCGTAATATATAAGTGAGTGCAAACATCACCTTACAAGCCGGTTTTGTAAGGTTTAATTAGACTTAAAGTTCACTTTTTAAGAGTAATAATCAACATCTTTGGAAAAGGAAATAAAAATATATTGAAATGAACAAGAGGATTCTGAAGATATATTTTCTTAACTACTATGGAGATATCGAGAATATTCTTTATCCTTATAATTTGCTATTTACAAGAGGGATTTTATAGGCATAACATACAACATGCTACATTGGATATGATAAAGAGGGTGCTGTAATCTATAACCATGCTAAAAGTTCAGTATTTTTTGTATCCACTCCCTCAATGTTAAACTTCCTCTTTCTCTTCTCAAAGAAGCTTGACTTTATTCTTTTCTCATAATGATGTTAACTTTGGTTTTTAAAGTGACTTTCAATTCGGCACCTGCTTAAAGTTAAATTTTGTATGCATGTACAGGTTGTGTTCACACTTTACACGTTATCTAGAGGTGTATGATACAAATATCTTAAGTTTGTGTTTGCTTCAGGTTCTTATATGGTAAACTGGTCACCTACTCTACAAACTGCTGTTTCTGACTTGGTAAGTGACATTTCATTTGGATTGTATTGTACTATTGTTAGTTACTGCTTAATTGGTTCTTGAATGTTCAGATTGAACCTTTGTTTTTTATGGTTAGGAAGTTGAATATTCAGAAGAGTCTGGATATCTGTATTATATCAAGTATCGTGTTGCTGGAAGGTACGTTGTGGATGCTTCGATAATATGTGTATATATATATATATATATATATATATATATATATATTAAAAGCAAGTTCATGTTTTCATAAGGGTTTTATTCAATGTAAATTGAGTTGTCAATAGCGTGCTACAGTAACCACTTGCCACCATATGCACTGCCATAGTGTCAGACACTTTACTGTGGCTGCTGTATGGTTTTGTATTGTGTTCCAAATCCTGAGAAGGGCTTGCAATATTAACATTAGAGGGGCATTTCTGGAGGTAATTTTAGGTAAAAAAATAGGTTCGAGGTTGTAGAAAACATTTTCAAAGTTCTTCGCTATCAAGTTTCACTTGTTTCCTCTCTTAGCTTCTGACCCTCTGGTGCCATTCTGGCCAGGCAGCAGTTTTCTATACTTCTCTGGTTCTAGTTCTTATTTTAATTTTTTTTTTCTCTTGCAATATTGTTCTCATTGCTCTCGTATTTTCATAAATCTATATTTTCTGTGTTTTTGTCTCTTTACTCAGTTTTTTTTCTTTTTCTTTTTTCTGTTCTTGTTATTCCATTGGCTTATGTTCTCTGTTTATTATCTCTCTACAGATTTTGAGGTCTTATTTTTGGTCATCTATCTCCCAAATTTAAACCCATTCATTCCTATTCTCTCTTTCTCTTTTGCTTGTCATAGAATCCTTTTCATAGTTCTGAAAAGCCAAACATCTTCATTAATCCACAGGATTTGCCTTTTGGCACAGTAGCTATTGTCGGTGGTGATAGGCGGTGGAGGAGAATGAAAGGGGAAACAAATTGAACTTTAGTGAAGGTATTTGAGAGAAAAAGAATAAACTGTGCTTTTTATTTATTCTGAAAAGTGAAAATTATGTTTACAGAGATGTGACTATTATTTAGGGTCTGTCCAGCTGCAACTATATTTTTAGTTGGATGTACTGAAAAGAAAAAGATACAGTGAGGTAAGGTGCATGCTGGATTTTAGTATACCTGAAAGTATGCTTCTGTAGTAGACTCCAATTAATGGACCAATTTCCTATATCCCTACCTTATGCTCCACCCGCTATATGACAATCAGTATTCCCTTTCTTCTCCATAGCCAACTCTCCTCTAATTCATGGATGCACAACTTCTAAAGTGGGCCTTAGATCTTGGGCCCTAGGAGACCATAAGGGAACCATTGAGAACAGTTTCCTATCAGCATTTAAGTCATTGTCTTATTTCTTCAGTTTGCTTGAAAATTTCAGATTATCGACACAGAAATGTACCTTTACTCTTACTTATGTCTGCTTGTGTGTGAAATGTTTATTGATCATCACAACAGAACATATGAATTAGAAATGTTTAATCTTCAATGTCTATTTTAGTGATGACAGAAAACTGGTATCATCTTTCCATTTTCTTTTAATTTCTTACTCTGTGGATGCACCATTTTGGACTTTTCAATTACTGGTAGCATTGATGGTTTAGAGATTACTTGTTTTGTAGGAGTGACTTCTTGATTGTGGCTACAACACGACCAGAGACTTTATTTGGTGATGTGGCACTAGCAGTTAATCCAGAGGTAGGATAGATTTCTTGTTCTGGTAGGGTTGTTAAAATGACCAGTAAATTATGTTGTGTTCATTGTGGAACAAAGTTGACCATTCATGTTTCCTTTCCCTCTATAAGAAATAGAACTTTAAATTGGAATTTTTTTTAACCATCTTGGCTTGTTAATGGTTCATGAGAGTGGATGCTTGAGAGAGAACTCTCAGCAGCTTTTAGCTGCCTTTATCTACGGGGGACAGATGCTCATGGTGACTCAGTGGTAGATTCAACTTCTCTCACCCAAGCAAAATTGGGTCATCCTAGCCTTACCAAGTTTCAAGACCTTGTACCACTTCTGTCTAAGTTGTCTACTTTGTCATGTGAGTTATGTTAATTAGGAAAACATACTCATAGTTCGTTTTCCAAAGAGTATCCCAAAATGAGTTGTCTCTTTTTGATTTAGTTCATTTGGATATTTGAGGACCGTGTTGTGATAGACCTACTTTAGGATTTTGACATTTTGTAGCTTTCATTGATTATTATTGTTAATGTACTTGGTTGTTCTTAATGAAAAGTTGTTCTGAATTGTTTTTCACATTTCGATCCTTTTATAGTGAAATGAAAATTCAATTTGTGTTTCTATTCATACTTTTTATATTGATAAAGCTCGTGAGTACCCCTCCCAATCCTTTTAGACTTTCATGTCCTCCCATGGCATTATTCATCAGACTTCCTATGCATATATCCCTCGACTAAATGATGTGGCTGAGGGTAAGAATTGACACGTCATTGAAATAACTCGAACTGTTTTGCTTCATGGTCATGTTTCTCAATAATTTTGGGGTTATATTGTTCTCACCTTATGCTATCTCATGTATCGCATGTCTTCTTCAGTCCTCAACAACCAAATATCTCACTCTATTTTATTCCCTTATTAACCTCTCCACCCATTAACTCCTCAAATATTTTGATATACCTCTTTTGTTCACAACCTATGTCTTAGACTTGATAAGCTATCAGCTCGGTCTAGCAAGTATCTTTTTAGGCTATCCTAGGTCTCAGAAAGGGTATAAATGTTTCTTACGCTCCCTTTGTTTCTATTTGATCTTTGCTGATGTCACCCTCTTTGAGTCTTCTCTCTACTTCGAGTTCAATTCCTTACCTTCTAAAACTATCCTAACCTCCACCACCACCCCTCTTGTCTTTGATACCACTGACATCTTTGGTCTGCCCTTGGCCTCACCGCCTTCGCCTTCTCCCCATGTTTACCATTGCCAACCGTATTTATTCCTTTAATTAGCCTAACTTTGACCCTACTTACGCCACCTCCTCTGTCCCCTCTGCCCCCTCTTCTTGTGTATGATCTCCCTATTGCACTTCATAAAGGTACACACTCCACTTGTTATCCTTCCCCTCATTCGGTCATTGAGTTATCACCAGTTTTCTCCATTCCATTATACTTGTTTCTCTTCCCATTGTACTTGTTTCTCTTCCCTTCTCTATGTGTTAGTTCCTAAAACTACAGGTGATTTATTATACCACCTTTTATTGAGAAAAGGACATGCTCGATGTATTATATGCTCTTCGAAATAGTGATACTTGGTAGGTATCTTGTTCTTTTGCCTGCTAGGAAATCTGCTGTTGGTTGTCAATGGGTCTGCACAACCAAAGTGGCTCTAGTGGCACTATTGATTGGCTCAAAGGTTCTTTGGTTGCAAAAAGTTATACTAAGATCTTTGGGCTAGACTCTGGTGATACCTTCTCTTTGGTTGCAAAGATCACCTTTGTCAGTTTATCTTTTAGCCATGATTGCTAAATATGATCTAGAGGGGTCAATGTAATTTTGGATTTTCTTATAATTTTATTTTGTTTTTAATTAAGAGTACAAAAGGCTGAACTTTGAAGAATATGAGAAATAAAGGAAATGTATTAATCTGCATGATAGGCCCATGATAATATATCATCTTAAGTTATTTTCTACATGTTGATGAAGACTTGAGCCCAATTTGAAGATAACATATGACAATTCCAAATTCAGATGATTTAAAAGAAGCATTGATGGCTCGAGTTTAATTAGTTGGACTAAATAATTGCTTAAGCTTGTTTTCTTCATTATTAATGTTATTTTCGTATTTATTTTTATTTAAATATTTCAAATGTCTTTTAAGATGGCCTAGGTTAATTTTTTAGTATTATGCTTTTATGTGAAATTTAGAGGGTCTTGCACAATTTTGCCTACAAAAGGATATACTTGTAATACATCGAGGAGAATATATAAATTTTGAAAGAAAATTACATTTTTTCTTGATGAGAACTTTGTAGAGTTTTAAATTATAATAACCCAATATGACTTATTGTTTGAGATCTCACATCGGCTTATTGAAAAAAAAAAAAGAAATATATTTAATACCAACATCCAAGATGCTTGGCCTTGACCTTATAATCTAAATTTCTTTATACAACTTCTATCAAAAAGTAATGTTTATAATTTTGTCCTTTGTAATCCTAAAATCTTATAGTTTGCACTAAACTGCAGGATGATCGATATTCCAAGTATATTGGTATGATGGCAATTGTACCTCAAACATTTGGCCGTCATGTTCCTATCATTGCTAACAAGGTATACAAGTTGCAATTTGTTCAACCAATTTAGTTTTAAATTAGATTTTTAGTGCTTGATTATTGTCTGTTCTAATACAACTAGTACAATCGCAACCTGATACCACTGTGTGTTCTAATAGCTACTTTTTAATTCTAAATTGTATTTTTGTCAGTAATATTTCCTTGTTACAAATTTAACTTGTAATACATTTTCTAAATATGGTTCTTTTGCTACAAATGATCTTTGTAAACGACAATATATACTAATATCCTTGTCATTATTAATCTATATTGACTGATATTATGTGTCCCAGAACGTAGATAAAGAATTTGGAACTGGAGTGTTGAAAATTAGTCCAGGACATGACCATGATGACTATTTGCTTGCTCGAAAGCTTGGTCTTCCAATGCTTAATGTGATGAATAAGGATGGAACACTAAATGATGTCACTGGGTTGTATAGGTATTCCTATAACTATTTTGTTGAAGTTATTGTTTACCATAACTTGTTTTGACTAACATGGAAATCATATTTATGATACTAGTGGCCTTGATCGTTTCGAGGGTCGGAAAAAACTATGGGCAGAGCTTGAGGAGACAGGATTAGCTGTGAAAAAGGAACCTCACACATTACGAGTTCCCAGATCTCAGCGTGGTGGAGAAGTAAGAAAGCATGCTCTTAATTGATAATCTGCATTTTATTTTCTCTTTGATTTGTTTCTTGTTAAAGTTTTCTAACTGGGAGCTTTTTTTATTGTTGAATTAGGTGATAGAGCCACTTGTCAGTAAGCAGTGGTTTGTGAGCATGGAGCCGCTTGCTGAGAAAGCACTTCAAGCAGTTGAAAAAGGAGAATTGACTATAATTCCCGAAAGATTTGAAAAGGTTTGCTTGTTTATTGTTGGATGTTAAACTATAAAAAAGAGATACATCAAGCTGAAAACATGAGTGCTTTATTTATATTGAGAAAACAAAAACAATACAATAGAGGAGATTTGATATACACGAATAATAAAAATAAGACGAGAATAAAAATGTTCCTGTAAATAGTAGATTATTAGGATAAAAAATATTCTCAATATTTTTTATAGTAGTTAGGAAAAAATATCTTCAAGATCTCCTACTTATTTCAACATATTTTTATTTTCTTTTTCAAAAGGTTTTGGTTATTACAAATAAAGATGATTAGAATACAATAGGTGTGCTTGATATCAATAAAATAAGTTTTTACTTTTCAAGTTGGTATTGGAGCCTATCGTAACGAGGTTTGTTTAGCCGATCGTGCCAATTGTTGTCGGACCACCCAAAAATGTTTAGTTTCATGTATGAGATGTACATGCTTGTATGGAGATGACTGTTGGAGATCTCACATCAACTAAAGACAAGATCATTATATAGTATATAAGTAAGGACAATCCTCACCTTAGAAGTCAGTTTTGTAAGAATGAGTTAGATTTAAACTCATTTCCTAATATGTTATCAACTTTTGCACTAAAATGAGATACTCTATCTTGTTTCGTACTTCTCCAGATTAATAAACATTATCCAAGAAATACACAATACCTAGATGTAGAATTTTTGTCAACAACAAAACCTGCATAGTCTGTATCAGTATAGATAGGGTCAAAGTGTCTCATTTCTTGAAGAAGAACCCCTTTCTTGGGCTTGACTTGAAGTATTAAAGAATTTTTGTCAACTATTTGCATGTGTCTTTTCCTTGGATCATGCCTAAATTGATTTACCTGCACAAAAAATGTTTGGTCTCACATTGTAAAGGATGTATTAGAGATCCCACATTGATTAAGAATAAGATTGTATTATAATATATAAGTAGAGTACAATCCTCACCTTACAAGCTGATATTTAGGGTTGGCCTACTTATTAAGATGGTATTAGAGTCATTCATCTATCTTAAATCAAGTTGTCTGGGACTATTATGCCACCACTATCGGGTTGGTTTTATAGAGTTCAGTTAGACATAAACCTATTTACTAAAAATTGTTAATAGTACATATATATAAAAAGTTGTCAAACTGGAGATTTTACATAAACTCGCAAAAGGTTCATAACCTTATCTGGAATTGTAAACTTGTAAGACTTTACTTCGTATAAAAAAAATTGAATTAAAAATACCTATAAATAACATAATAATTTAGCATTATATTATGCTATAAATATCGTCTCATATTTTTTTATTATTGTTAGATGTAATGGGCTTAGCCCGTACTTTTTTGTATGTTACTTATCTATAAATACATATATGTATTCATTATATACAGGAGATTAATCCTATACCTTTTCTTTTACTTCATTTTCATATGGTATCTAGAGCTAGGGTAAAATCCTTGATTCCCTGGTGAACCTATGGTTCATTGGTGATTTTTTTTGTTGCAGTTACTACTCTGTTACGCTGTCACATAATTATGTCAATGATATCTATCCATTGACAAATTGTATGGAACTAATTATGATAGTTTAACATTAGACATTAAACTATGACCTACGAGTTTGGATTATGTTGATCATCTTACTTAGAGTATGGCTACTGTTATTGAAAATGAGGGTTTTTTTCGATTGAAAATTGATGCTCAATCATGTATTGTTGTCGAGTTTACTATTTACCCATATTTAAAACAAGACTGCTTCTTCCTGCACCTCCATATCATCTTCCTGCACCTCCATAATTTTCAAAATTCCAATAATAGACATGAGGAAATTACAAATTTAACCCTGCTGCTATAAAAGAAGGTTTTCCATGGAAGGG
>Ga0209489_100206_pt1 | contig 96866 bp, 91 predicted proteins | sample SiratrowhiteBW_FD_187527 | JGI IMG/M metagenome (GOLD analysis project Ga0209489, IMG submission 187527) | Root nodule microbial communities of legume samples collected from California, USA - Siratro white BW (SPAdes) (version 2) | ecosystem: Host-associated > Plants > Roots > Nodule | place...
GTTCAGGAAGACACCGGAGCTGTCCCTTGCTCTTTAGCAGGCTCTGTCGCCTTTGGGCGCAACGGGCTCAGTTCCGGCAACGGGCGGTTCTGATCCAACCGCCCGTTGCCACATTCTGGCAGATTTCGGGGACACAAGGGCGCAGGGAAGGCCGGGTGCCGGCTGGCACCCACGGTCCGCTGCGCGAAAGCACACGCAGAAAACTGCACAGCGGCATACAGGTGAAGCCCAACACACGGCCTTCCCTGCGCAGTGGTTTGACGGCTTATGCCTGCTCTCCCCGGAGCCGAGTTCCTTCTGGCCTCCGTCGCCTCGCGAATTGGCGATACCTCCAGGCCCGGTTGAGCCTCGAAGCATCTCCGCAAGGCTTGACCGTAGCAACGACGGTCAGGACCACACGGTTTTGCCGTACGCGTCGGCCCGGCTTCGCTTTAGTAGCTTCGCCGGACACAGCGCCGTCCGTCCGCACGCTAGCCAGGACCTCACGAGGTTCATCTCGCCCTGCTCCCGCTTCGCGTGCCCGGCGCTGCCGCGTCCACCGCACCCCGATCCACGTTCGTTACGACGTACGATCGCCCCTCTTCGAGGACCGGGATGGCGGAATAGTGCAGCAAATCCGAATTTCTGTAAATCGGAATATTTTTATGAAAGGGGGTTGACGGGTTTGGTTGCGAGGTGGGTATTTTGCCCGACGGGTCAGAAGCGTTGCGATCGACCGGCTTTCGGTTCCGCCTCTTCGAAAAGGTGCGGTCACACTGTGCGTTGAACACCTAATTTCATGGTGATAGTCTTCTGGCTCGCGGCCTGTCCGGGAGGACACCATGGGATGGTTTGACCGGCTGTTTGGAAGGATGTCGAAGCCTGCGAGCCCCCTCTTTGCGAGATTTAGGCGGAAATCACGGGCACCGACCGACCCTGACCTTCTGAAAATCGCCAAAGACCGGAAGGGGCATGTCTCGCGGAGAGCCGTGAGAGACGAGTACAATCGGCTGGTCCTGGAGAAATACGCGCACGACAAGTCGTGATCGCTGAGCCCCATCGAGGCTTTGCTCAGTGGCGAAACATGATGCTTTCGCAACTGCCCTGTCCCTACGCACCATCATCGCCGTCATCCACCGACAGTGCCGCGAAACGATCGTCCGCCCGGCGCAGCCGCCGGCAAAGCTCGCGATTGATGTTCTGCAGGACGATCACATAGGCATGGATGTCGGCCTTGTAGCAAGCGTAAAACTTCTGGGCCGTGAGTTCGTACAGCACCGTCGTCGCCTCCGCGACCACCGTAGCGGAGCGGTTCTGCATCTCGATCAGCGTCATCTCGCCGAAGAAATCGCCTGGCTCCAGAACAGGGATCGGAATGACGATTCCCGAATTCGCCCGTTTGCTCACGGCCAGCCGGCCGGATCGGACGATGAACATCGAACGTCCCGGCTCGCCTTCGACAACGACAGTCGCGCCGGCATCGAAGCGGCGCTCGACGAGCATCGACATCAGGAAGTCGAGGCTTGCGTCGGAGAGACCGCCGAAGAAGGGCGTGGCGAGCAGGAACGCTTTCAGATCGGGAGCGCTGACAGCCATCCCGCAAAGCTACGCCTCATCATCATCTGCGACAAGCTACGCTAACATTCCCATGCGCGGCTCCTATATGTGAACCCCGGCGCACATCGCGCGCCCCTCACCGGTTCTCCACATGATCCCCTTCTCCATCCTCGACCTCGCACCGATCCGCCGGGGTGGCGATGCCGCCCAGGCGTTTCGCAATTCGCTCGATCTCGCGCAGCACGCCGAGAAATGGGGCTACAGACGCTTCTGGCTGGCCGAGCATCACAACATGACGGGGATCGCGAGCGCGGCGACCTCAGTGGTGATCGGGCATGTCGCGGGCGGGACCAAGACGATCCGCGTCGGCTCCGGCGGGATCATGCTGCCGAACCATTCGCCGCTGGTCATCGCCGAGCAGTTCGGCACGCTGGAATCGCTCTATCCGGGGCGGATTGATCTGGGCCTCGGCCGCGCGCCGGGCACCGACCAGTTCACGGCAAGAGCGCTGCGGCGCGATCTCGCCACCACGTCCGAGAATTTTCCTCATGACGTGCTCGAGTTGCAGGCGCTGCTCGGCGACGTGCAGCCCGGCCAGACGATCCGCGCCGTGCCCGGCATGGGGACGAAGGTGCCGCTCTGGATCCTGGGATCGAGCACGTTTGGCGCGCAGCTTGCGGCGATGCTCGGCCTGCCCTTTGCGTTTGCCTCGCATTTCGCGCCGCAGATGATGATGCCGGCGCTGCGCGAATATCGCGCGCGGTTCGAGCCATCGGCGCAGCTCGACAAGCCCTATGCGATGATCGGCGTCAACGTGTTCGCGGCAGACACCGAGGCGGAGGCGCAGCGGATGTTCTCATCGTTGCAGCAGCAGTTCATCAATCTGCGCCGCGGCACGCCCGGGCCGCTGCCGCCGCCCGTCGACGACATGGACGCGCTGTGGTCGCCGGCCGAGAAGGCCGGTGTTGCGCAAGCACTGTCGTGCTCGGCGGCCGGCTCGCCCGATGTGGTGGAAGAGAGGTTGAAGACGCTGATCGCCGAGACCGGCGCGGACGAATTGATGACGACGGGGCAGATCTACGACCACGCCGCGCGGCTGCGCTCGTTCGAGATCGCAGCCGAGGTGCGGGATCGGCTGGCGGCGCAGCCGGCGGGGTGAGCGACGCACGTCGAGCCTTCTCGAAAGATCGTCATGCCCGGGCTTGTCCCGGGCATCCATGTCCTTGTGCCCGAGCCAACACGTGGATGGCCGGGACAAGCCCGGCCATGACGCTGTCGAGGCTTCAGCGCCCAGCCCTCTCAAGTCACCTTGAAGCCAGCCCCCTTCAATCCGCAAACCCGAACAACTTCGCCGGATTGTGCACCAGAATCTTCTCCAGCTCCGCCTGGTCCGCTGCGTAGCGGTACATCAGCTCCAACAGGTCGGCGTCGTTCGGCGGCTGCTTCACCGACACCGGATGCGGCCAGTCGCTGGCCCAGACGCAGCGGTCGGGCGCAGCCTCGATATAGGCGCGCGCGATCGGGATCACGTCGTCGTAGGGAGCCCCAGTCTTCGAGGTCTTCTCGCCGAGCGACAGCATGACCCAGAAATTGCCCTTCTGGAGCAGCTCCAGCATCTTGCGCAGATTCGGATCGTTCTTGCCGGCTTCCGGATCGGGACGCGCCATGTGGTCGATCAGCACGGGCACGTCGAGGTTCTCGTACTTGTCGACGCTGGACATGATGCCGTCCTTCTCCGGCTGGATCTTGACGTACCAGCCGAGCTCGCGGATGCGCGCGATGGCGCGGGCGAAATCGGCATCAGACAGCACCGCGCCGAGCTCCTGGCGGAAGCTGAAGCGCGCGCCGCGCACGCCTGAAGCGTGGAGCTTGGCCAGATAGGAATCACTCGCCTCCGCAAACACCAGCGCATTGGCGCAGCCTCGATAGTTCGGACCCATCGCCGCGAGGCCGTCGAGCACGACGGCATGGTCGGCGCCGTAGGTCGTGGTCTGCACGATGATGCCGCGCTCGATGCCGAGCGCCTTGTGCATGCGCAGCGCCGCTTCCCAGGTCGCGGTCGGCATCCGATACGCGGCGCCGGGACGCTCCGGGTATTTTTCGATCGGACCTAACACATGGAATTGGCTGTCGATGGTCTTCGGCGGCGGCGCCTTCAGCGGGCGGCGCGGATTGGGATCGAACGGCAGATAGGTCGGCATGCGCAAAACTCCTCAATCGAGCACGGCGGTGAAGTCGCACTGCACCAGCGCACCGCCGTCCATGTTGTCCATAGGCAGCGCGTGGCGCGCGGGCCGCGAATGCTCGTCCGGAAACATCTTGAGCCATTCGACATTGACCGGGCCGCGCTGCGAGCGATCCTTCAGCCACACCGTCATCTTGATGATGTCGGAGGTCGAGCCACCGGCCGCCTCCACCGTCGCCTTCATATGCGCGAACATGTTGGCGCATTGGGCCTCGAGGCTTTCCGGCATCGCATTGGTCGCGGGATCGCGCCCCAAGATGACGCCCGACATCACGAGATTGCCGATGCGGCAGGCGTTCGGAATCGGATTGACGTGCTTGAAGCCGCCAATGTGGATGCTCTTGCGCCGCGTTTGACCATTCATGGTGCGCTCCCTGGTTGTTGATTCAGACGAACTGGCACGACACCGAGCCAAAGGCGCCGTAATCGGCATGAAACGTGTCGCCGCGGCGGATGTCGACCGGACGCGTGAACGATCCCGCCAGCACCACCTCGCCGGCGGCGAGATGCTCGTCATGCGGCGCGAGACGGTTGGCGAGCCAGGCGATGCCGTTGGCGGGGTGGTTGAGCACGCCGGCGGCAAGGCCGGTCTCCTCGATCTCGCCGTTGCGGAACAGCAGTGCGCCGATCCAGCGCAAATCCGCATCCATCGGGCGGATCGGTCGGCCGCCGAGAACCAGCGCGGCGTTCGCGGCATTGTCCGAGATCGTGTCCATGACTTTTCGCGTCTTGCCGGTCTCGGGATCGACGCGATGCATGCGCGTCTCCAGAATTTCCAGCGCGGGTGTGACGTAGTCGGTGGCATTGAGCACGTCGAAGATGGTGCAGTCGGGGCCACGCAGCGGCGCCTTCAGCACGAAGGCGAGCTCGACCTCGATGCGCGGCGCGTGGAAACGATCGAACGGAACGGGCGTGGCGTCGGCATAGAACATGTCGGCGAACAGCACGCCGTAGTCGGGCTCGGCGATGCCGACCGCGTTCTGCATGGCTTTCGAGGTCAGGCCGATCTTGTGCCCTTTGATGACGCGGCCGCGGCCGAGCTGAAGTTTTGTCCAGACGCGCTGGATGGCGTAGGCGTCCTCGATGCCGAAGTCCGGATAGTCCTTCGAGAACATCGGGATCAGCGTCTTGCTGCGCTCGGCCTCGTCCAGCCGCGCGGCGAGGCGTTCGATCGTGGCGCTATCCAGCATGCTTTATTGCTCCGCGACGACGGTGTTGCGCAGCACGCCGATGCGGCTGGACTCGACCTCGACGACGTCGCCGATCTCGAGCCAGCGCGGCCGGTCGAAGCGCGCGCCCGCGCCGGTCGGCGTGCCCGTCACGATCATGTCGCCGGGCTTGAGCGTGGCGAAGGTGGAGAGATAGGAGATCAGGAAATCGAACGGGAATATCAGCCGTTCGGTGGTGTCCTGCTGCCGCACCTCGCCGTTGACGCGCGTGACGATGTCGTGAGGCCCGCGCGGATCGAGCTCGTCCGCCGTGACGATCCACGGGCCGATGCTGCCGGAGCGGTCAAAGTTCTTGCCCTGCGTGACGTTGAACTTGCCGTGGCGCAGCCAGTCGCGGACCGTGCCCTCGTTGCACAAGGTCATGCCGAGGATGTGCGACCACGCCTTTTCGCGCGGGATGTGACGGCCGCCCTGCCCGATCACGATGACGAGCTCGCCTTCGTAGTCGAGCTGGTCCGAGACTCCCGGCTTCTCGATCGGCTGCTCGGAGCCGGTCATCGAGGACATGCTGCGCACGAACAAGCTGGGATATTTGGGCAGGTCCGAATTGTCTTTATATTCTGCATTGCGCTCGGCGTAGTTGACGCCGATGCACCAGAGCTTCTCCGGCGCCAGCACCGGCGGCAACAGGACGAGCTCGTCCAGCGCATAGTCCGGCTTCTGTCCGGCCACCGCCTCCTGCGCATCCGCGAGCGCATCGGCTGCGATCAGCGCTTTGACATCCGAGAAGTTGCGACCGATGCGGTTGGTCAGATCGACCACGCCGCCCTCCACGGCCGCGCCGTAGCGCAGCTCTCCGTCCAGGAGATAGCTCAGGAGACGCATTGTATTTCCTCCAATGATCTTGAGGCAGCTTGGCCGACGACTGGCCCGCGCTCAGTCCTTCGATTTGGGAGTCTGGAAAACGGTGTTGAGCGTGACGATCTCACCGAGGCGGGCGTATCGCGGGCCGCCGATACGCGCGATCGGGTCGAGCGCCTTGGTCTCGACCTTGCCGTCGTTCACGAGACCGTCGCGCAAATGGAACATCACGACCTCGCCGACGATGAGCCGGCTCTTGGCCTCGCCGAATTCGAGGCATTGCCGGAAGCGACACTCCATCGCGACCGGCGCGGGGGCAAGCCGCGGTACCTTGATGAGATCGCAAGGCAGTGTTTCGAGCCCGAGATGCTCGACCTCGCTGATCTCAGGCGGATGCTCGACGGAGCTGTCGTGCACCGCCGACATCAGCGGGGTGTCGGCGATATGAATCACATACTCCTCGGTATCGAGGATGTTGTGCGCGGTGTCCTTGTAGTCGGCGCCCTTGCGGCCGACGCTGATGGCGAGCATCGGCGGCTTCTGCGAGACGAAGGTGAAGGCGCTGAAGGGCGCGAGATTGAGCACGCCGCTGCGCGACAGGCTCGTGACCCACGCGATCGGGCGCGGCACCACGATGCCGGTCATCAGCCGGTAGATGCGCTCGGCGCCGAGCTCGGTGGGGTCGATCCGCATCGGTCAATCCGCCCTGATATTGGCCTTGCGCACCACCGGAATCCACTTGGCGTCCTCGCGCTCGAGATAAGCCTTGAACTCGGTCGGCGTCATCGCGGTGGCTTCGCCGCCGAGTTTTTCGAATTTGTCGATCACCGCAGGGTCTTTGAGGATCGCGACGAGCGTTTCGTGCAGCTTGTCGACGATCGGCGCCGGCGTACCTGCGGGCGCGAACAGGCCGGTAAACGTCTGGCCGTCGAAGTCCTTGTAGCCGAGCTCGGCGAAGGTCGGCACATCAGGCAGCGACTTCAGGCGATGCGGACTGGTGACGGCTAGCGCGCGGAACAGGCCGGCCTTGATGTGCTGCAAGCTGACCGTGAGCTGGTCGAACGCGAATTGCACCTGACCGCCGAGGAGGTCATTGATGGCGGGCGCGTTGCCGCGGTAGTGCGCCGTGACCCATTGCAGATCGAGGCTGGACTGCATCAGCTCGCTGAGCAGATGATTGGTGGTGCCGGGGCCCGGCGAAGCCATGGTCAGCTTGCCCGGCTCGCGCTTGGCGAGGTCGATGAATTCCTTGAAAGTGTTGGCCTGCACCGACGGATGCACCTCGAGCACCAGCGGCGTCATCGAGATCGTCGAGATCGGGAGAAAATCCTTCTTCCAGTCATAGGCGTCGCGCTTGTTGATCTCGGTCGCGAACAGCACCGGGCCGTTGGCTCCGACGAACAGGGTGTAGCCATCGGGCGCCGATTTCGCGAAGGCTTCGCCCGCGATCATGCCGCCGGCACCGGCCTTGTTCTCGATGACGAAGGGCTGGCCGAGCTTTTCCTGGAGCTTGTCGGCGATGATGCGTGCGGCGCTATCGACATTGCCGCCGGCGGGATAAGGCACGATCAGCTTGACGTTGCGCGCCGGCCATTGCTGGCCCGACGCCGGCGCAGCCAGCATCGCGGTGGCGGCAGCTATGGCAATCCAGATTAATCTCATGTTGACCTCCCGGCGGCGCTTCCAACTCACGTCGAATCCTTGATGTCGTGCAAGCAGCTCACAAGGCATTCCGATCGGAGCGCAATCTTCAGATGCGCGCTTGCCCTGTCGAGTGAATTGTGGCGTTCTTGTCCATAATATGGACAAGGGACGATCACCTAAATCCGTCCGCAGCGCCGTGGAACCGCGACAGGGCGCGCAGGCGATCCGGCGCGCGCTCGCGGTGCTGCGCATCCTTGCCGCAGGTCGTGAAGAAGGTGTGCCATTGGCCGAGGTGATCCGGGCGACGGGCCTCACCCGCCCGACCGTGCATCGCATCGTCCACGTGCTGATCGAGGAAGGCATCGTCGAGCGACATGGCAGGAGCGGCCGCTACGCGATCGGCAACCAGGTGCCGGAGCTGGCACTGGCACGACCGCGGCCGTCGCGGCTCTTGGTCGCCGCAAATCCGTCGCTGCAGCGCGCATCTGCCGAGATCGGCGACACGCTGTTCCTGACGGTGCGCACCGGGAACGACACGCTCTGCGTCGATCGCCGGATCGGCGTTTATCCGATCCAGGTGCTGTCGATCGAGGTCGGCGCGCGCCGGCCTCTCGGCGTTTCCAGCGCCGGCGTCGCCATCCTCGCCGCGATGCCGGCGCAGGAGGCGCGAAAGATCGTCGCGGCGAACGAGAAGCGGTTCGAGCCCTACCGGACCGACGTCGCGACGGTGCTCGGCGAGGTCACCGCTGCCAGGCGGCTGGGCTACGGCATCAGAGAGATCGGCCTGGTGCAGGGGACGAAATCGATCTCGACCTGGATCAAGACTCCCGACGGACAGCCCGCCGCGGCGATGACCGTCTCCGCCGTTCGGACGAGGCTCGGCCCGCGCCGCGAGCAGGAGGTCGCGGAGATATTGCTGCGGGAGGCGCGGATCATCGAGCAGGCGATCGGAGGCTGAAGCGCGGACGGGACCTGTTCGCGGGGAGAGGCCGGAACTTGCGGGAGCTTTCCGGGTGAGGGGGAGTCTCCGCGAGTCCAACTGCCACCGTCTTCGCGGAGAGAGCCCCTCACCCCAACCCTCTCCCCGTAAGAACGGGCGAGGGAGCGCACCGGCGATGCGGCGCTGTCAATGGCTGACTTCGTGCGTCGTTTTATGGCACAACGCCCGCCATCGCTGACCGACCAACGAGGCCACGCATGCCCGCGCCAAAGCCGCCTGCCTTCGAGACCCTGAGCCTGCATGCGGGCCAGCATCCGGATCCCGTGACCGGCGCCCGTGCGGTGCCGATCTACCAGACCACGTCCTACGTGTTCCAGGATTCCGATCACGCCGCGGCGCTGTTCAACCTGGAGCGCGCCGGCCACATCTATACCCGCATCTCGAACCCCACCACCGGGGTGCTGGAGGAGCGGCTCGCGGCGCTTGAAGGCGGCGTCGGCGCGATCTGCACCGCGAGCGGTCAGGCGGCGATGCACCTGGCCATCGCGACGCTGCTGAGTGCCGGCGACCACATCGTGGCGTCGAGCTCGCTCTATGGCGGCACCATCAACCTGCTCGCGCACACGCTGCCGCGCTTCGGCATCACCACGACGTTTGTGAAACCACGCGATCTCGACGCGTTCCGCGCGGCGATCAGGCCGAACACGAAACTCGTGATCGGCGAGACCATCGGCAATCCCGGCCTCGAGGTGCTCGACATGCCCAAGGTCGCGGCGATCGCGCATGAGGCAAAGATCCCGCTGCTGATCGACAACACCTTCGCTACGCCCTATCTCAGCCGGCCGATCGAGTTAGGGGCCGACATCGTCATGCATTCGGCGACCAAATGGATCGGCGGCCACGGCATCGCGATCGGGGGCGCCATCGTCGATGGCGGCCGGTTCGACTGGCGCGCATCGGGCAAGTTCGGCGTGCTGACCGAGCCCTACGGCGGCTATCACGGCATCGTCTTCGACGAGCAGTTCGGCACGGCCGCCTTCATCATGCGCGCCCGCACGGAAGGCCTGCGCGATTTCGGCGCCTGCCTGTCGCCGACCAACGCGTTCCAGCTGCTGCAGGGTGTCGAGACGCTTCCGGTGCGCATGGACCGCCACATGCAGAACACGCATCTCGTGCTGGAAGCACTGAAGGCCAACAAGGCCGTCGACTGGGTGCTGCATCCGTCACTGGAGGACCACCCCGACTACCAGCTCGCCAAGACGCTGCTGCCGCGCGGCGCCGGCTCGATCGTGTCCTTCGGCATCAAGGGCGGGCGGCCGGCAGGCCGCAAGTTCATCGAATCGCTGCGCATGATCAGCCATCTCGCCAATGTCGGCGACGCCAAGACGCTGGTGATCCATCCCGCCTCGACCACGCATCAGCAGATGGACGCCGAGCAGCTCAAGGCCGCCGGCATCGGCGAGGAGCTGGTGCGCCTCTCGGTCGGCATCGAGACCGCAAGCGACATCATCGACGACCTCAACCAAGCGCTGCGCATCTCGCAAAAGGCCTGACATCATGAAGCTTTCCGTCAACGGCACCGAGGTATTCGTCGCAACCGGCGGCCGCGATTTCGACAAGTCCCTGCCCGCGGTCGTCTTCATCCATGGCGCTGGCTTCGATCATTCGACCTGGGCGCTGCATACGCGCTGGTTCGCCCATCATGGTTTTTCCGTTCTCGCGCCGGACCTCCCGGGCCACGGCCGCTCGGCCGGACCTTCGCTCGGCAGCATCGCGGAGATGGCCGACTGGACGGCGGCGCTGCTCGATGCGGCGGGAGCCGCGAAGGCGCATCTGATCGGCCATTCCATGGGCTCGCTGATCTCGCTGGAGACCGCCGCGCGGCATCCCGACAAGGTCTCCGCGCTCAGCCTGATCGGCACCGCCGCGACCATGACGGTCGGCCCGGATCTCTTGAAGGCCGCCGAAGCCAACTCGCAGGATGCCAACGACATGGTCTCGATCTGGGGCCTCGGCTTCAAGGCCGAGCTCGGCGGCAGCCTCGCGCCGGGCCTGTGGATGCATGGCGGTGCGCAGGCGGTGTTGAGGGCTTGCGAGCCGGGTGTCCTGTTCAAGGATCTGTCGGCCTGCAATGCCTACGCCAATGCGCTGACCGCTGCCGCAACCGTGAAGGTGCCGACGACGCTCATTCTTGGCGAGCGGGACATCATGACACCGGCCAAGGCCGGCAAGGCGCTCGCCGCCGCGATCCCGCACGCAAAGACCGTCGTGGTGAAGGGCGCCGGCCACATGATCATGGCCGAGCGGCCGGATGAGTTGCTCGCGGCGCTGAGGAACTAAAACGGATCGATCTTCTCCCTTGCGCGTTGCGTCAGATATCCCTGCCAGTCACGAAGGGGAACTCGACCATGCCAAGACAAGAAGTCATTCGCAAAGCCAGGCGGGACAAGCGTGCCGGCAAGTCGGCCAGCACGCAGGCTGGCGAATTCGTCAAGGACGAGATCGACAAAATCCGCAAGGGCAAGCACGGAGCGCGCTCGACCAAGCAGGCGATCGCGATCGGCCTGTCCGAAGCGCGTCGCGCCGGCGTCGATCTGCCGCCGCCGCGCAAAGGGCGCACCAAGAAGGCGACGCGCCGCAGCGCCAAATATGCCTATGAGGTCGGCCAGGGCAAGCGCACCGCGAAACGCCGCCCGCGCGTGTCACGTGCCGTCGAAGGCGTGTTGAAGAAGGAGCCGCGGTCGACCGCATCGCGCGGCGCGCTGTCGAAGCAGGCCAAGCAGGCTGCAAGCCGGCGAACCGCAGCGTCCCGCTCGGCGGCCGCGCGGAAAGCGAGCCACACCAAGGGATCGAAGGTCCGCTCCGCCGCCGCCAAGAAGGCGGCACGCACCAGGGCGCGCCGCCGGAGTTGATCAGGCGCGCCGGTTCAGGAGCCCGGCGTCCATCTCCAGACGATATCGGAGATGGTGACCGGCTTCGGGATCAGGCCGAGCTTTGCGAAACGATCAGCGACGGCCTGCTGGCTTGCGACAATTTCGGCATCCAGCGGCACGACGCGGAAGTTGGAGCGATCCACGAAACGCCTGACGGCCTCGATGTCGACGCCGGTCGCGTCCGCCTGCGCTTTGGCGACGTCCTCGTGGTGCTCGTTGGCCCAGACGCCTTCGGACGCGAAGGTCGTGTTGAGCTTCGCGACCAGCGCCGGATACTTCTCCACGAAATCGGTGTTGGCGATGTAGAACGCATTCGGCCTGTGCACGTCCTTGTCGAAGGCGATGACGCGCGCGTTCTCCTTCAATTCGGCAAGCGCCAGATACGGATCCCAGATCGACCAGGCATCGACCGAGCCCTTGACGAAGGCGGCCGTCGCATCGGCCGGCGCGAGCGGCGCCGGCGTGATGTCGGACCAGGACAGGCCGGCCTTTTCGAGCGCCGCAACGAGGAGATTATGCGCGCTCGATCCCTTACCGAAGGCGATACGCTTGCCCCTGAGATCAGCGAGCGAGTGAATCGGCGAATCCTTCGGCACGATAATCGCCTGGGTGTTGCCGTCCGATTTCACCGCGGCGACGTAGCGTATCTTGGCGCCGCCGGCCTGCGCGAAGATCGGCGGGGAGTCGCCGACATAGCCGAAATCGACGCTGCCGACATTGATGGCCTCCAGCAGCGGCGGACCGAACTGGAAATCGACCCACTTGATCTCGATGCCGAGCGGCTTGAAGGCGTTTTCGAGCGTCTGGCGCTGGCGCACCGCCGGGAAGAAGCCGCCCTTCTGCGTGCCGATGCGGATTTCCGCCGGCTTGTCCTCGGCGCGCGCGGCCAAGGCGGTCGCGAGCAGGAGCGTCGTTGCTAGGATGTTTCGTCGGGTGATCATAATGCGGCCCTTTCGGTGAGATCAGTTGGCGAAGGTTGCGAGCTCGCGCGACGGCTACGCTCGGACAACACGGCACGGGCGGCCCGCTCGGCCTCTCGCGCCGAGCGGAACTGGCGGCCCTCGAGGCTGTCGAACAGGCGCTCGGAGGAGAAGAAGCGGAAGCCGCGCTCATCTCTCGTGATGATACCGGCAGCGCGGTCGTGGATTTCGATGATGTAGGCGTTGGATTGGGCTTGGGACATGACTGCTCGCTCGCCGGAATTTCGGCGTTCCTCTTTTGCGTCTTTCGGTGTGCGGTGTTGCCAGGAGACGATCAGCAACAACAACAGGCGCCCGTTGCCACCGAGAAGCAGCACCGCGTCATGCATGCTTGCATGTCGTTCTGATTGCGCTGGCGATCGGTTGTCATGGTGCGGCTTGGGCTCGAGGAGCAGTCTTGACGCTCTGAATATCAAGCGGTTGGCGCGATTGGTCAATGAAATGGCTATCCATATTTGCGACACATGCGCTGGGGCGTTTCTCCCGCCGCAAGCACCGGCAGACGGATTCATCTCGCGATGAGTTCAACGCGCGCGAGCTGCAAGCATGATACGATCGATGCACGGCAAGCGGATGATTGGGAGGTTCCAGGCATGGCGGATGCTCTGAAGGGGCGCACGGCGCTCGTGACCGGAGGCTCGCGCGGAATTGGCGCGGCCATCTGCCGTGCGCTGGCCGAAGCAGGCGCGGCGGTGGCGATCAACTGCCGCGAAAGAATCGGCCAGGCCGAGCAACTGGCGAGCGAGATCGGCAAGCGGGGCGGCCGCGCCATCGTCATCGCCGCCGACGTCTCGCAGCGCGAAGCCGTGGCCGGCATGATCGAGCGCGTCACGGCCGGGCTTGGTCCGATCGACATCCTCGTCAACAATGCCGGCATCGCCATCACACGCAGCGTCGACGATCTCACCGAAGACGATTTCGACCGCACCATCCTGGTCAATCTGAAATCCGCCTTTCTGTGTACGCAGGCGGTGCTGCCGACGATGCGCGCGCGGAAATGGGGCCGTATCGTCAACATCTCATCGGGCGCGGCGCGCGGCGCCGGCGCGATCGGCCCGCATTACAATGCGTCCAAGGCCGGCATGGAGGGGCTGACGCGAGGCTATGCGGCGCGACTGGTGAAGGAAGGCATCACCGTCAATGCGGTGGCGCCCTCGCTGATCGAGACCGACATGATGAGCGGCCAACCCGGCCTCGTCAGCCGCATCCCGCTCGGCCGCTTCGGCACGGCGGAGGAAGTTGCGAAAGCCGTGATGCTGCTGGTCGACAACGCCTACATGACCGGGCAGACCGTCGCGCTGAGCGGCGGGATGGCGTTTAACTGAAGCGGAGCGACGGCTTGCTTCACCTCTCCCCGCTTGCGGGATCGGATTGCATCGAAGATGCAATCCGGGTGAGGGGATACAGGTCCCACGGCGATCTCACGTGCGGAGAGAGGCCCCTCACCCCGCCCTCTCCCCGTAAGAACGGGGCGAGGGAGACGAGAGAGCGGACGCTCACCACATCGTCGCGGCAGCGCGCTCCGGCCAGATGCGGTCGTACTCCGCGCCGCCGACCTTGTTGTCACTCATCTCGGCGAGAATCTGACCCGGCGTCGGCAGCGTCTTGGGATCGACGCGCTTGTCGGGATTCCAGAGATCGGAGCGGACGATGGCGCGGGCGCACTGGAAGTAGATTTCCTCCACGTTCATCACCATGACACTGCGCGGCGCCTTGCCATCAACCTTGAACGAGGCCAGCACGTCCGGATCGATCGACAGATGCGCGCGACCATTGGCGCGGACGGCATTGCCGGAGCCGGGGATCAGGAACATCAGCGACACCCTGGGATCGCGCACGATGTTGCGCAGGGAATCGACCCGGTTGTTGCCGCGACGGTCCGGCAGCATCAGCGTCTTGGGATCGTGAATGCGGACGAAGCCGGGCAAGTCGCCGCGCGGCGAGCAGTCGATGCCCTCCGGCCCGATGGTGGCGAGCGCGGCGAACGGTGCCTTCTCGATGAAGATGCGGTAGAGCGGCGTGACGTGGTCGGCGACTTTCACGGTCGAGGCGTCATTGGTGGCGCCGTAGATGGCCTCCAGCTGTTCGACCGTTTCGATCACCGTCATTCCACTCTCTCCTTGTTGTTGCCAGCAACTAATCTTGCCAGCCTTCATTCCTGATCACGCGCACGAGCTGGCGGCCGTGATAGTCCGCACTGCCGGCATTGAGGATGGTGACATCGGCCTGCGCCGACGAACCATCGACGCTGCGCGACAGCCGCTCGGTGATGTCGCCGTCGCTTTGCCGGGCGCGCGCCGCGAGCCGCTGCGCCAGCACATCGGGCGGCGCCGTGATCGCAACCACAACGACATTAGCATAGGCCTCGCGCAGCGCGGCGATCACGGTGCGTGAGACATTGACGACGACCGCGCGGCCTGCGCGGATGTCATCGTTGATTTCGAGCGGCAGCGCGTAGGCGTGCCCATGCGCCTCCCAGTGCACCGCGAAGTCGCCTTGCTCGCGCGCGCGGCGGAACTCGTCCGGGCTCATCGCGATATTGTCTTCATCGGACGACGATGCACGGGTCACGACGCGGCGCGGGAAGACGATTTCGGGATCGTCGATGCAGGCCGCCTGCGCGAGGCGCAGCAGCGTATCCTTGCCTGCGCCGCTGGGGCCGACCACGAGCACGAGCCGGCCGGGGCCGATCGCACCCGCCTCGCCCTGCGCCGTGGTGACCATCTTGCTCATGCGACCCGGCTTCCCTCGCGCCAAACGCTGCGGACAACGGGAACGTGCCCTGCGACATGCACGCGGATCAAATCGGCACGCTTGCCGGTCGCGACCTCGCCGCGGTCGGTGAGGCCGACCGCCTCGGCGGGCGCCTTGGTCACGGTGCGAACCGCGGCCGGCAGGCTGATCGCGGGTACATGCTCGGGCAGTTGCAGCGCGGCCATGAGAAGGCTGGACGGAATGTAGTCCGACGACAGGATGTCGAGCAGGCCTTCGCGGGCGAGATCGACCGCGGCGATGTTGCCGGAATGCGAGCCGCCGCGCACGACGTTCGGCGCTCCCATCAGAATGTCGATGCCGGCCTGATGCAGGCCGCGCGCCGCCTCCAGCGTGGTCGGGAATTCGGCAACCGAAACACGATCCCGCACGGCGTCGGCGACGTTCTCCTCGGTGGTGTCGTCGTGGCTCGCCAGCGGAATGTTGTACTGATGCGCCAGCGCCACGATCTCGCGCATGTTGGCCGCTGCATATTTCTTCTGGTATTCGAAGCGCTTTGCGAACAGCTCGTCGAGCTCGGCATCGGTCTTGCCGCCGCCCTTGCCGCGATAATAGTCGCGCAGCTTGACCTCGTCGCGGAACTGGCGCTGGCCCGGCGTGTGGTCCATCAGCGACATCAGCTTGACGTCGGGACGGTCGATCAGCTCCCTGGCCTCCTCGACCACGCTCGGCATCGGGATTTCGCAGCGCAGATGCAGGAAGTGGTCGGCGCGCAGCAGGCTGGCCTCGCGCGCGGTCGTGATCGCGGCGGCAAGCACGCCGGCGCGGCCATCGACCTCCTCGGCGCCGTCCTCGCGCCAGACCCGGAGCGAATCGAACACCGTGGTGATGCCTGACGTCGCGAGCTGGCCGTCATAGGAGATGACCGCGGCGACCGGATTCCAGAACACCTTCGGCCGCGGCACGTAATGGGCTTCGAGATGGTCGGTGTGGAGCTCGATCAGGCCGGGCATGATCAGGTCACCGCCGGCATCCTCGGCGCCGGCGGGCGCAGTCCCATCGCCGATCTCGGCAATGCGTCCGTCGGCAAGAGCCAGCCAGCCCTGCTCGATCACCCGGTCGGCCAGCACGATCCTGGCGTTGGCGATCAATGTGTCCTTCGGCTTGGCGTTCATTTCCCTCTTCCTTCAGGCCGCGGCGGCAAAGCTGGTGACGTCGACGATACGGTCGGCAATCAGATGACGGATTTCGTCGTCATGGACAATGGCGACCATGGCGACGCCCCCGCGCTTCTTCTCGGCAACCAGCTCAACCACGACAGCGCGGTTGGCAGCATCGAGCGAGGCGGTCGGCTCGTCGAGCAGCAGGATCGGCAGGTCCGAAATGAAGCCGCGCGCGATGTTGACGCGCTGCTGCTCGCCGCCGGAGAAGGTCGCCGGCGGAAGCTGCCAGAGGCGCTCGGGAATGTTCAGACGATGCAGCAGGCTGCCAGCGCGCTGCTGCGCTTCGGCCCGGCTCATGCCGTTGACGATCAGTGGCTCCGCGACGACGTCGATGGTGGCAACGCGCGGCACCGCGCGCAGGAACTGGCTGACATAGCCGATGGTGGAACGGCGGATGTTGAGAATCTGCCGCGGCTCGGCGGTGGCGAGATCAATCAGCGCGCCGCGATGGCGGATGCCGATGCGGCCGCTATCGCAGCGGTAATTGCCGAAGATCATTTTCAGGATCGACGATTTTCCGGCGCCTGACGGGCCTGACAGAACGACGCATTCGCCCGGATTGACGTGGAAGGTCACGCCGCGCACGACAGGCAGTTCGATGCCGCCCTGCAGGTGCATCGTGAACGTCTTTTGCGCATCGGTAACGTCGATCATGACGGTCATTGGAAAACTCATGGCGGCAGAATCGAGGAGACGAGAAGCTGGGTATAGGGCTCGCGCGGGTCGTCGAGCACCTGGTCGGTGAGACCGGTCTCGATGACGCGGCCGCCCTTCATCACCATCACGCGGTGCGACAGCAGGCGTGCGACCGCGAGATCATGGGTGACGATGATGACGGCGAGATGCAGCTCGGCAACGAGGCTGCGCAGGAGGTCGAGCAGGCGCGCCTGCACGGACACGTCGAGGCCGCCGGTCGGCTCGTCCATGAACACCAGGCGCGGCTCGGTGACGAGGTTGCGCGCGATCTGGAGGCGCTGGCGCATGCCGCCGGAATAGGTGCGCGGTGCATCGTCGATGCGTGCTGTGTCGATCTCGACGCGGGTGAGCCAGTCCGACGCGGTGTCGCGGATGCGGCCGTAGTGATTCCAGCCCACCGCCATCAGCCGCTCGCCGACATTGGCGCCGGCCGAGACCGCCATGCGCAGGCCCTGTGCTGGATCCTGATGCACAAAGCCCCAATCGGTGCGGAACAGGAAGCGACGCTCGGCCTCGCCCAGCGTCGAGAGATCGCGGGTGACACCGTCGCGCATCCGATACGAGACATGGCCGGAACCCGGCGCGAGCTGGCCCGACAGCATTTGCAGCAGCGTCGACTTGCCCGAGCCGGATTCACCGACGATCGCCAGCACCTCGCCGGGATAGAGCGAGAACGACACATCGCGGCAGGCGGCAATGCGGCCAAACGACTTGCTGAGGGACTCCGCGACCAGCAGCGGCTCGTCGTTCTCGACCAGATTCTGATCAGCCATTCGAGGCCTCCTGCGCCTTCTCCGTGTACGGCGCGGCGCTGAGGCTGCCGCGATGGCCGGCGGCCTGGCGGCCCTCGCAATAATCGGTGTCCGAGCAGACGAACATCCGCCCGCCCTGGTCGTCGGTGACGATCTCGTCAAGGTAGGAATTCTCCGCACCGCACAGTGCGCAGGGCGCGTTGAAGCGGTAGGGCTCGAACGGGTGGTCCTCGAAATCGAGCGAGACCACTTGCGTATAAGGCGGGATCGCGTAGATGCGCTTCTCGCGGCCGGCGCCGAACAATTGCAGCGCCGGGCAATTGTCCATCTTGGGATTGTCGAATTTCGGCGTCGGCGACGGGTCCATCACGTAGCGCGCGTTGACCTTGACCGGATAAGCGTAGGCGGTCGCGATGTGGCCGAAGCGGGCGATGTCCTCGTAGAGCTTCACATGCATCAGGCCGTATTCGGCGAGCGCATGCATGCGCCGCGTCTCGGTCTCGCGCGGTTCGAGGAAACGCAGGGGTTCCGGGATCGGCACCTGATAGACCAGAATCTGGTTTTCGTTCAGCGCCTTTTCCGGGATGCGGTGGCGGGTCTGGATCACCGTCGCTTCGTCCGTCGCCGTCGTCGTGGCAACACCGGCGGTCTTGGCGAAGAACTTGCGGATCGAGATCGCGTTGGTGGTGTCGTCGGAGCCCTGGTCGATCACTTTCAAGACGTCCTGCGGCCCAAGGATCGCTGCGGTCACCTGCACGCCGCCGGTGCCCCAGCCATAGGGCATCGGCATTTCGCGGCTGGCGAACGGCACCTGATAGCCGGGAATCGCGATCGCCTTCAGGATCGCGCGGCGGATCATCCGCTTGGTTTGCTCGTCGAGATAGGCGAAATTGTAGGCGGGCGCGTTCATTCCGCGGCCTCCTTCATGGCATCTGGCGTATTTGCCTCGGCAAACTCCTGGCGCAGCTTGCGCAGGAGGCCGAGCTCGGACTGGAAGTCGACATAGTGCGGCAGCTTCAGGTGCTCGACGAAGCCGGTGGCCTGGACGTTGTCCGAATGCGACATCACGAACTCTTCGTCCTGCGCCGGCGCACGCACCTCCTCGCCGAGCTCGCGGGCGCGCAACGCACGATCGACCAGCGCCATCGACATGGTCTTGCGCTCGCTCTGGCCGAAGGCGAGGCCGTAGCCGCGGGTGAAGCACGGCGCCTCCGTCGCAGACCCCTTGAACTGGTTGACCATCTGGCACTCGGTGAGTTCGATCGCGCCGAGCGGCACGGCGAAGCCGAGCTCTTCCGCGAGAAATTCGACCTCGACCTCGCCGAAGCGGATCTCGCCGACAAAAGGATGGTTGCGGCCGTAGCCGCGCTGGGTGGAATAGCCCATCGCGAGGAGAAAGCCTTCGTCGCCACGCGCGAGGTTCTGCAGGCGCAGGTCGCGGTCGGCCGGAAAATTCAGCGGCTCGCGGGTGAGATCGCCGACGCCGGCGCCGTCCTCGGCTTCGGGCGAGGATTCGATCAGCCCGTCGCGGCCGAGAATATCCGTTACGCGCGGCGTCGGCGCTGTGGATGCTTCGGCCGTCGACGGAACCTGCGGCACGACGCCTTGCGCGAGCGAGGGATCGAGCAGGCGGTGCGTGTAGTCGAAGGTGGGCCCGAGGATCTGGCCACCCGGAATGTCCTTGAAGGTCGCGGACACCCGCCGCTGCACCTGCATGGCGCCGGTGTCGACCGGCTCGCTGGTGCCGAAGCGCGGCAAGGTGGCGCGGAAGGCGCGAACCAGGAAGATCGCCTCGATCAGATCGCCGCGCGCCTGCTTGATCGCCAGCGCCGCGAGCTCGCGGTCATAGAGCGAGCCTTCGCTCATGACGCGATCGACGGCGAGGCCAAGCTGCTCCGAGATCTGGTCGAGGGAGATTTCCGCAACGCTTTGATCGCCGCGCCGCTTATGTGCGAGCAGGCGATGGGCGTTCTCGATGGCGCGTTCGCCGCCTTTGACTGCGACATACATGCTTCAGATTCCCTTGCTCACGACGCGCGTGGTGCGGGGGATCGCGACCACGGCATCATCGGCGACCAGCACCACATCGATGCCGCGCGGAAACAGTGCTTCGTTCATACGCAGCCGCTCGAACAGATCGAGAGGCTTGATCGACGCCTGCAGCGTCGCGACCCCACCGATGCCGGGGCCGCGCAGCTCGAAGCTGCGCCCCGAGTTCAGGCTGTCGACCTGGACGATCACGGTGGTCGAGCGGTCCGGATACTCGCTGGTGCCGAGCGCGAAGCGCTCGAGCGAAGGCAGCGCATCGCCATCACAGATCAGCGCAAAACTCGCGATCGAGGCGTCCTGCACGACCGGCGCACCGGTGTGGAACTTCAGCCACTTCGTCACATCCGAGTTCTCCGCCATTCCCGCGTCGAGCCAGAGCGGCGTATCGTGGTCGAACAGCGTCAGCGCGATCGCGGCGGTGCCGCGCATCATCGGCCCTGGCGTGCCGACCATCGGCACGATTTGCTGGACGGAGCCCGGCCGCGCCATGGCATCCATGACCGAGCGAAAGGTCGATTGCGCCGACAACACCTTGTCGGCGAAACCCGGCGGCAGCTCCGCAATCGTGGTCATGATCTCACCCCTCACCGCGCACCATGGTGTAGAAATCAACCTTCGTCGCGGCGGTCTCTTCCGCCGCCTGCTTGCGCCTGACCATAAGCTGCTCGCGCAACGGCGCGATAACGCCACGCTCGACGAGCCCGCCGAAATCGCGGGACTGCACCAGCGCATCGCACAGCGCGATCAGCCGCGCCTTCTCACCGTCGCGGCCGAGCGTGTAGCCGAAGCCGACCTCGCCGCTCGCAAGCCGCACCGCCGCGCGCGACACCGTGGCTTCACCGAGATTGAACGGCGCCCCGTCGCCGCCGATCCGGCCGCGCAGCATGACCAGCCCGTTTTCGGGCGCGCGCAGATCCTGATGGGCCGGGAGGGTGAAGTTGCGGAGGCGAGCGGCGATCTCGCCCGCCTCCGCGTGCGCCAGCACGGCCATGGCGGCCTTGCGCTGGGCTTGTTGGCTGTTGTGCTGCGTCACCTGATCCACCGAACTTGCCGCATTGAAGTTGTCTATGATAATAGACAACTTCATACGGACGCGCCATGACTGTTTCGTGACAATGATGTGATTTCTGAAGTAGGTTTCCCCGCGACATGAGCATGCAGGACACAGCCTCCTCGGGCGTCGCGCTGTGGCGCCTCGTTGCCGACGGCATCGAGCGCGGCATCGCCGACGGCCGCTTTGCGGCCGGCGACAAATTGCCGGGCGAGATGGAGATCGCGGAAACCTATCGCGTCAACCGCCACACCGTGCGCCGCGCGCTAGCCGCGCTTGCCGAGCGCGGCTTGGTGCGCGCCGAGCGCGGCAGCGGAACCTATGTCGAGGCACAGAAGCTCGCCTATCCCCTGCGCTCGCGCACGCGCTTCTCAGAGATCGTCGGCGCGGGCGGACGCGAGCCGCATGGCCGGCTGATCGAGGCGACCGATGACGTCGCGACGCGCGAGCTCGCGCGGGAGCTGGGATTGAAGACCGGCGCGCCCCTGGTGCGGATCGAGGCGATCCGCCTCGCCGACCGTACGCCGATCTGCGTGTCCACGACCTGGCTGTCGGCCGAGCTGTTTCCGGACGCGGGCGCCGTGTTCGCGGCGACGCGCTCGATGACGAAATTGCTCGCGCATTACGGCATCCGCGATTATCGCCGCGGCGCGACCCGGATCACCGCCGGCATCGTCGACGCGACCGACGCCGCAAGACTCGATCTTGCGCTGGGACGGCCGATCCTGGTGGTCGATGCCACCGACCACGATCTCACGGGCAAGCCGCTGGTGACGAAGCATTCGCGCTTTGCCGCGGAGCGGGTCGAGTTTCTGGTGGAGTCGTAGGCCTCTTCCCCTCTCCCCTTGTGGGAGTGCCCACGATCTTTCTCGATCATCAGAAGCGGTGGGCACGCTACGCGTTGACGACCCTACGGCACTGAGGACACGTACCCCTCATCCGGCGCTTCGCGCCACCTTCTCCCACAAGGAAGGAAGAGAGCCGCCTACGCCACCGCCCGCCGATGATGGCAAACCGCAGCTTGCCCGAGATGAAATCGATTGCGGCGACGGCGACCAGGATCATCAGGATCAGGAACGACACTTTCTGCCACTCCAGCACGCGAATCTGCTCGGCGAGCTGGAGGCCGATGCCGCCGGCGCCGACGATGCCGATGATGGTGGCCGAGCGGGTGTTGGATTCGATGAAGTAGAGCACCTGGCCGGCGATGACAGGCAGGACCTGCGGCAACAGGCCGAAGCGGATCTCGTGCAGCGCGCTGCCGCCGGAGGCGCGGATGCCTTCGACCTGCTTCTGGTCGGCGCCCTCGATCGCCTCCGAGAACAGCTTTCCGAACGCACCGAAATCCGACACGGCGATCGCGAGCACGCCGGCGAACGGGCCGAGCCCGACCACGTTGATCCACACCAGCGCCCAGATCAGCGTGTCGACCCCGCGGATCGAATCGAGCAAGCGCCGGACGGGAAAGCGCAGGATGTTCGACGGCACGACGTTGCGCGCCGCGAGCAGGCTGATTGGAAGCGCGAAGACCGCGGCGAGCGTGGTGCCGAGCAGCGCGATCGACAGCGTCTCGCCCAGCGCCTTCAGATAGACCGGCAGCGAAGAGCCGGGATCCGGCGGGATCATCATCAGGCTGATCCAGCCGAGCTGGCTGAGGCCGGCGAAGAAGCGCGACGGCGAGAAATCGAGATCGACGAGGCCGTAAGCGAGGATCGCCAACGCCGCGACGATCATCGCCGGCGTGGCGAGCCGCGCCGAGGCGGGCCGGTCGAACACGTCAGGGTAGCGCGCGCGAATTTGCGCGATATCGACCTGCTGCGGCCTCGTCACGTCCGCGCCTCCTCGCCGAACAGGCGGCCGCGCAGCCAGCCGGTGGTGATGTCGATGATGAAGACCGTGACGACGATGGTGAGCAGGATGGCGCTGACGTCGGAGTAATAGAACTTGCGGATGGCGACGACGAGCTCCTGGCCGATGCCGCCGGCGCCGACGAAGCCCATCACCGAGGCTTCGCGGACGTTGATCTCGAAGCGCAGCAGCGCATAGCTGGCATAGCCCGCCGTCACCTGCGGCACGACCGCAAAACGCATGCAGGAGAGCCAGCTCGCACCTGTCGAGCGAATGCCCTCCACCGGCTTAATGTCGGCATTCTCGACGATCTCCGAGAACAGTTTTCCCAGTGCGCCGGTGGAGTGGATTGCAATCGCCAGCACGCCCGCCATTGGCCCCAGGCCGAAGGCAATCACGAACACCAGCGCGAACACGATGCCGGGAACTGTGCGGGCGAATTCGAGCAGGCGCCGCACGACGAAGCGCAGCCAGGGCGCGGGCGAAGTGTTCTCGGCCGCGAAGAAGTTGAGGGCGAAGGCCAATGTCGCGCCGATCAGAGTTCCGACATAGCTGATGAGCAGGGTCTCACCCAGCATCTTCAGCCATTTGCGCCAGCCCCAGAACCACTCGCCGACATCGGTCCAGACCCGCTGGCCGCTGTCGAGCGTGAGGATGCGGTCGAAATAGCTGACGAAATTGCCGAAATAGGTGAACAGGGTACGCAAATTCACTTCGGCGCCGATCGCGGCGAGCACCAGCGCTGCGGCGAAGACCGCGGCCCCCAACAGGAGACGGAGCCGCCTGCGCGAGACCGCCTGGCGATAGGCGGCATTGAGCGCGGCAAGCTGCTGCTCGGGGAGGATCGAAACCGCTGTCGTCATCGATCGAAACAGGTCCCGTCAAAGAAAGAGCCGGGTCCTGGGGACCCGGCTCGGGTGCATCGTCCCGATGACTCAGGACGCCTTCTTCTTGCGGAGCGCATCGACGAACTTGATCAGCTCGATCGTGCCATCCCAGTCCTTGGTGGTGGCGGGATGAAAGCCCTTCTTCTGACCGTCCGACAGGCGATCGAACGCGGCCTTGTCCTTGGCCGGCGCGTCGAAGAAAGCCTTGGCGATGGCGGCCTTGGCGTCGTCAGGCAGGTCGGAATTGTAGGCATAGGGACCGTTGATGATCGGCGCCGACTTGTGGATGATGCGGAAATCGTCCTTCTTCATCGCCGAGCCGTCGGCGTTCTTCAGCATGCCCTTGGTCAGCATCTGCGCCAGCGTGGAATCGTCGTCGCTGGTCCACTGGTTGGCGGCGACGTCGACCGTGCCTTGCGCCAGCGCGAGCATCGCATTCTCGTGGCTGCCGGTGAAGACGACCTTGCCGAAATAGCCCTCGGCATCGTGGATGCCCATCTTGTCGAGCTCGAAGCGCGGCACGTTGTTGCCCGAGGTCGAGTTCGGGTCGACGAGGCCCAGGTTCTTGCCCTTGAGATCATCGACCTTCTTGTAGGAGCTGCTCGCCTTGACGAAGAACACCGAGTAATAGCCGGTCGAACCGTCGGCATTGATGTCGTTGGCGAACGCGTCGGTCTTGACGCCGGTCAGGCGGGCGCGGGCGAACGAGGCCGAGCCGTAGCTCGCGATGTGGATGTTGCCGGCGCGCTGGCCTTCGATCACAGCGGCGTAGTCGTTGGCGATGCGCAGCGTGACCTTCACGCCCAGCTGCTTCGAGAGGTATTCCACGAACGGGGTCCAGCGCTCGGTGACGCCGGAGGCGTTCTCGGCCGGCACGACCGCAAAGGTCAGTTCGGGATATTTGGCCTTCCAGTCGTTCGCCGAGGCGGACGCCGTGAACGCGAGCGCGGCGGCGCCGGCAAGGATTAATCTGCGAGTGATCATGGTACCCTCTTCATCGGTTGAGGTCGGTTGACGCAAAGACTTGAACTAAACAGGCGAGGCTCAGGCCGCCGCGGCCGTCCCGAGCGCCGGAACGCCCTCGGGCGCCGGTACAGGCATGCCGCCCATGACGTCGGCGGCTTCGAGATCGTAGAGCTCGCGCGCCACGTGATCGGTCAGCGCGGACGGCGCACCATCGAACACCACGCGGCCCGCGGCCATGCCGATCAGGCGGTCGCAATAGGTGCGGGCGAGATCGAGCGAATGCAGGTTGCAGAGCACGGTGATGCCGAAATGCTTGTTGATGCGCAGCAGTGCATCCATGACGATCTTGGTGTTGCGCGGATCGAGCGAGGCGATCGGCTCGTCGGCGAGGATGATGTCGGGCTGCTGCACCAGCGCGCGGGCGATCGCGACGCGCTGCTGCTGACCGCCGGAGAGCTGGTCGGCGCGCTGGGCGGCGAGCGAGGCAATGTCGAACTGCTCGAGCGCGGACATCGCCAGCGCCTTGTCCTGCTCGGGCCAGGCCTGCGACAACGAGCGCCAGGCGGGCATCGTCGCAAGCCGCCCCATCAGGACGTTGGTCAGAACATCGAGCCGGCCGACCAGGTTGAACTGCTGGAAGATCATCGCCGAGCGCGCGCGCCACTGCCGCAGCTCCTTGCCGCGCAGCAAGGTGACGTCGACGCCGTCGAACAGGATGCGCCCTGCGGTCGGCGTCGCCAGGCGATTGATGGTCCGCAGCAATGTCGACTTGCCGGCGCCGGATCGCCCGATCACACCGACGAAGCCGCCGGGGGACACTTGAAACGAAGCGTCGTCCACCGCGGCTTTTGCGCCGAAGCGACACGTCAGACCATCCACCACCAGCATGCAGGGACTCCAGAGTAGCTGGGGCCAACCGCTAACGCCGGCGCTTAACACTTGTGTGACAGCGCCGTTGCGGTGCGGCGATCCTACACACCTCATCCGCTGTCATCTCGGCGTCATGATATCGTCATCAAGCCGCTCGAAGAGAGACGCCCGCCCTCGCACCTCGGATGCAACATGGCCGCGAAAGCCCTTTCGGTTCAGCCGACCATCGATCCCTCGGCCAAGCTGCACGAGACCAGGCTCGGCGCCTATACCGAGGTCGGCGCGCGCACGATCCTGCATGAAGTGGCGATGGGCGATTACTCCTATGTCGTGAACGATTCGCAGATCACCTACACGACGATCGGAAAGTTCTGCTCGATCGCGGCGATGACGCGCATCAACCCCGGCAACCATCCGATGCATCGCGCGACGCAGGCGCATTTCACCTATCGTTCGAGCGCCTATTTCGAAGGCGAGAGCGACGATGCCGAGTTCTTCGACTGGCGGCGCCAGCATCATGTCCATGTCGGCCACGACGTCTGGATCGGCCACGGCGCGATCGTGTTGCCGGGCCGCAGCATCGGCACCGGCGCGGTGATCGCGGCCGGCGCCATCGTCACCAAGGACGTGCCGGCCTACACCATCGTCGCCGGCAATCCGGCCCGTATCGTGCGGCGGCGGTTCTCGGAGGAGATCGCGGGGCGCCTCGGGAAGCTCGCCTGGTGGGACTGGGATCACGACAAATTGCGCGAGGCGCTGCCCGATTTCCGCAAGCTCGGGATTGAAGATTTTCTTTCGGCATACGAAGCACGGGCGGGCTCTCTCACCAATTCTCCTGCCAGCAAACGAAGCGCAGTCGCGTGACAGACATATTCCTTGAAGGCGGCCGGGCCCTGATCGGCGCCGAGCTCATCGAAACCTCACTTCTCGTGTCCGGGACAGACATCGCGGAGGTGGGCGCTTCTCGCGGCCGGGCGGGGCTGGCGATTGATGCACGTAACCTGCTGTTGCTGCCCGGCATCGTCGACCTGCACGGCGATGCCTTCGAGCGACAGATGATGCCGCGCGCCGGCGTCGATTTTCCGATCGACGTCGCGCTCGCCGACAGCGACCGCCAGGCGATCAGCAACGGCATCACCACCGTGTTTCACGCCGCGACCTGCTCGTGGGAGCCGGGCCTGCGTAGCGCCGACAATGCACGTGGCCTGATGGAGGCAATCGAGCGGCAGCGTCCGCAATTCGCCGCCGACACCCGCTTCCATCTGCGCCACGAGACCTACAATCTCGACGCGGAGGCCGAGATCGCCCAATGGCTCGCCGAAGGCCGGGTCGACCTGTTCGCCTTCAACGACCACATGGACGGCACCGTCGCCGACATGGCCAAACCGCGCAAGCGCAACCGGATGGTGGAGCGCACCGGCCTTTCGAGCGAAGAATTCGACCTTCTGGTCGAGCGCGTGATCTCGCGCGCCGACGAGGTGCCGGCTTCGGTGTCGCGCCTGGCCGCTTCTGCCCGCGCGGCGGAGGTGCGGATGCTCTCGCACGATGACGCAACGCCGGCGATGCGGCATGCGTTTCGCGAGCTCGGCGCGACAATCGCGGAGTTTCCGATCAACGAGGAGACGGCGCAGGCTGCGGCCAGCCACGGCGATGCCATCGTCTACGGCGCGCCGAACGTCGTGCGCGGCGGCAGCCACACCGGCTGGACCAGGGCATCCGACATGATTGCCAAGGGGCTCTGCTCGGTGCTGGCGTCAGACTATTATTATCCCGCACAGCTGCTCGCCGCATTCCGGCTCGCGGCAGATGGTGTGGTGCCGCTGGCACAGGCCTGGGATTTGGTCTCCGCCAGTCCTGCGCGCGCGACCGGCCTCACCGATCGCGGCACTCTCGCGGAGGGACGCCGCGCCGACATTCTCCTCGTCGACGACAGCGTCAAGCTGCGGCCGCGGCTGATCGCGGTGATCTCGGGCGGCAAGCTCGTGCATCTCACCGATGCGATACGGCTGCTCACCGCCGTGGCGGCGCCGCGCGAGGCTGTCGTCGCCGCGTAAAACCGCTATGCTGAGACGATGACAGGATTTCCCCGCTACGCGGTCTATTTTGCCGCAGGCGCCGACAGCGCCCTCTCCCGCTTCGGCGCCGAGCTGCTCGGCTACGATGCCTATACCGGCGACGAGCTGCCGTTCCCGCGCGAGGCGCTGCAAATTGCGCCGGACTGGCGTGACATCAGCGCAGATCCCCGCAAATACGGCTTTCATGCCACGCTGAAGGCGCCCATGACTCTGGCGTTAAGCAAGACCGAAGCCGAGCTGATGGCCGCGTGCGCGGCCTTCGCCGGCAGGGCACGGCCGCTTCCGGTGATCCGTCCCGTCGTCGATGCCATCAGCGGCTTCATCGCCGTCATTCCGGCCGAGCCGGTCGATACGCTCCAGGAGCTGGCGGCCGACAGCGTCCGCGATTTCGACGCTTTCCGTGCGCCGCTGACGCCGGAAGATCGCGCACGGCGCAAGCCCGAAAAGCTCGGCGAGCGACAGCGCGACTATCTCGACCGCTGGGGCTATCCTTACGTCATGGAAGAATTCCGCTTCCACATGACGCTGACGGGACGGCTCGATGCGGAGCGGCGCGGGCCGATTCTGCAGATGCTGCGGGGGCGGTTTGCGGCGTTGAAGCTCGATGCGCTTGAGATCGATCGCATCGCGCTGTTCAAGCAGGACGACGCAAAGGAAAGATTCCGCATCATCGGCGAATGGGCTCTGGCACGGTAGACCTCAGCGCCAGCTCGCAAGATTGAAGGCGAGCGCCACCGCGCCGACCAGAACGAGGCTGGTCGCCCAGACCGCATCCAGGTTGAACCAGCTTCGCGAGACGAACTTCAATCCCAGATAGCGGTAGACCAGCCACGCCAGAGATCCGCCGGCGCTGATCATGGCGGCAACGTGCACCAGGGACACCAGCACCGCCATCCCGACACTCGCCTTCATCAACTCGCCCGCCGCCTCATGGCCGGCATCGAGCTCGAAGGCCTGGCAAAGCCCGAGATAGATCGGCACCAGCATCAAGGCGGCGCCGTGAGCAATGGCGACGGCAAACGACCAGAGCGCCAATTGCGTCGGTGGGATTCGTGCCAGCGCGCGGGGATGGCGCCGAACGACCAACCGATAGACGCCGAAGCCGATGACGAGAAGGCTCGCGACCAGCTGGATCGGACGCTGCCACTCCGCCAGCACGAACAGGAACGCGAATGGCAGCAGCACGAGAAGCGTGGCCAGGAGATGCCCGGCCGATAGGGCCCACAAGGCGCGGACGAGCGCGCGCGGGCTCTTGTCCATGAGCCCCGCCGAAACGGCGAGCGGCCATCCCATGCCAGGATTGATCCCGTGGTAGAGACCGCTCGCAACAAGAGCGAGCCACAGCCAGCCGAGTGCCGGGCTCGCGTGCCCCCAATCTAGACCGACGGATAGCAAAAGGAGTCCGTCGAACAATCGCCGCCCTCGAGCCTGATCTGGTGCGCACGATATCCGTCGGGGAAGCTCACGAAATAGTTCTTGTCGAGCTCGAGGCCGCCGTTGCGACCGACATTGGCCATGACCTCCACGCCCGGAACCCCATCGGGATAGAACTGGTCGTCCCAGGTGGAATAGAGCGAATTGGTCCAGTAGACGCGCTTGCCGTCGCGGCTGATCTCGACCATCTGCGGACCCGCCGCAAATGGCTTACCGTTCGGATGGGGCGTGCGGCGCGCGATGCCGCCGATGTGGACGGAGCCCGCAAGCTTCGGCTGGCGCGGATCACTGACGTCATACTGGCGCATTTCACCCGTGCCCCAGCACGAGACGTAGAGAAACCGGTCGTCCATCGAGAGGTCGATGTCGGTCACCAGCGGCGGCACCGCGCCAAATCCCTGCAGCAGCGGCGGGAGCTTCTCCTTGGGCGCGGGCTCGGGTGGGATCGTCGCCGTCTTCTCGGCATGGAATGTCCCGCCTTCGCGCCACCAGGTCCAGATCGATGCTTCAAGGTTGGTGGTGTCGACCACGACGCCAACGAAGCCGTACTCGCGAACCGGATCGTGCGCCGGTCGTACCTCCAGCGCCATCTGATGATTGGCGCCGAGGTCGATGGTCTGGACGTTGCGACGGGCGCGAAGATCCCAGAAGTGGAGACGATGGCCATATTTGTTCGACAGCAGATCTTCCGGGACGATCCCGTTCTCGAACTGCGGCGGCAATGCCCATTCGCTCGTCACCATGTAGTCGCGCGGCAGGTTCCACCAGAAATCATAATGCAGTGTCTGCGGACCGCGGTCGATCTCCCATCGCCCCAGGACCTCGAAGGTCTCGCAATCCATGATGAAAACGCCGGGAGGACCGTTGGTGCCGTCCTTGCCGCCGCCGCCCAGCGTGCTCACGTAAATGCCGTCCGGCCCGCAATGGATCGTGTGCGGCCGCGAGTAGCCGGTCTTCTTGAAGACTTCCTCCGGCTCGATGATTTTGTGGATCCTGGCTTTGGTCGGATCGGGCTTGGTATCGATGATGTAGATTCGCGACGAGCGGAGCCCTGGGATGATGAGATAGCGCCGCTCGATGAAGGCATGTCCCGCGAGCGGCGACAAGGCCGAGGAGCAAGCATTCCAGCCGAAATGATGAAACTCATCGCCCTTGTTGGGCATCGTCACGGTGTGGACGATCTGGCTATAGGTCGGCGATCCCGGCTTGACGTCGATGACCGCGAGAGCATCCGGCTTCGAGAAATCCGGACTGAGCAGCAACGTGTAGGCAAAGTTCTCCGCAGGCGCTTCCATCGCAAGCTTGGGCGATGCGTGAAAGGTGGGATCCGGCCTCATCGTCATGGCACTGCCTCCCTGTTCTGTCGGTTCGCGCCAACTTGGCTCGGGATAACGGCATAATGAAGAGGTGTTGGGCGACGTTTCGAGATTGCTCCGCGGGGCCTGGTTGGCGGGCGTACAATATGCCATCGCGGAGCTGCGGGAAACGGCCCGGGGCCGCGCTAATTCGACGCCTTCAGCCCGGCGGAATACGGCCGGAGCTCGTAGCTCACATCCGGTGTCGTCCCGGCCTGGTGCGCAATTGCGCACGGGAGCCAGGACCCGTATCCGCAGCGAGAAGTTTGGCGCGAGCTGGTAACCCAAAGTCTTCGCCAAACCACTCCCTGTGGATATGGATCCCCGATCTGCGCGCGCTTCTTGCGCGCTTGTCCGGGACGACAATGAATTTCTGGCGCCGCTACTTCCCCCACCGCAGCGCCAGCGCGTCGCGTTCCTTGGCGAGTTCCAGCAGGCCGGCGCGCGTCGCCGGATGCAGCGGCTGCAAGGGATGCCGTACCATCTCGGATTTGATCACGCCGCCGGCCTGCATCATGACCTTGCAGGCGATCAGTCCGCATTGGCGGTTTTCGTAGTTGATCAGCGGCAGCCAGCGTTCGTAGGCGGCCTTCGCCTTCTCGCGATCGCCGGCGAAATAGGGATCGATGATCTGGCGGATGCCGTCGGGATAGCCGCCGCCGGTCATGGCGCCGGTGGCGCCGGCGTCGAGATCGGCCAGCAGCGTGATCGCCTCCTCGCCGTCCCAGGGACCTTCGATATCCTTGCCGCCGGCCTCGATCAGGCTGCGGAGCTTCGAAGCCGCGCCCGGCACCTCGATCTTGAAATAGCGGATGTTGGAGAATTCGCGCGACAGCCGCGCCAGCAGCTCGACCGAGAGCGGCGTGCCCGCCACCGGCGCATCCTGAATCATGATGGGAATGTCGATCGCGCCCGAGAGCACCTTGAAGAACTCGACGATGCCCTTCTCCGGCACGCGGAAGGTCGCGCCATGATAGGGCGGCATCACCATCACCATGGCGGCCCCCGCCGCTTCGGCCTGCTTGCTGCGCGCGGCGCACACGGCCGAGCTGAAATGCGTCGTGGTGACGATCACGGGGACCCGGCCAGCGACATGTTCCAGCACCGTATGCATCACGGTCTCGCGCTCGGCATCGGTGAGCACGAACTGCTCGGAGAAATTGGCGAGGATGCAGAGACCGTGTGAGCCGGCATCGATCATGAAGTCGATGCAGCGGCGCTGGCCCTCGAGGTCAAGCTCGCCGCGCTCGTCGAAGATGGTGGGCGCGACCGGGAACACGCCGCGATACGGGCGCTGGGCCTTGTGGGGGGTGACCGGCATCGAACTCTCCATCCCTGATGTGTCTTACGTCCGTCGCCGCGCTCGCGCGGCGTGGCTGACACATCTACCCGTCGCGCGGACCGGCGGCAATGCCCCGCGCGACACCTGATGAAGAGACGACGAGATTATGCCGTCTTCACGGCTCCCAAGAAGCCTTCGACCGCGACGCGGAGACGATCGGCATCGGCGGACATCTTCTTGACGGAGTCCGACAGCACCGTGCCGGCGTTGCCGGTCTCCTGGTTGAGCCTCGCGACGCTGCCGATGGTGTCGGTGACCTCGCGGGTGCCCTGGGCTGCCTGCTGGAAATTTCGCGAGATCTCGGTGGTGGCCGCGCGCTGCTGCTCGACGGCGGCCGCGATTGCCGTCATCTTCTCGTCGATGCCACTGATGGCGCCGCCGATCGAGCGGATCGCGGTGACGGCCTGGCCGGTGGCCCCCTGGATCTCCTCGACCTGGCGCGAGATCTCTTCGGTCGCTGTGGCCGTCTGGGAGGCGAGGCTCTTGACCTCGCCGGCGACCACGGCGAAGCCGCGGCCGGCCTCGCCTGCGCGCGCAGCTTCAATGGTGGCGTTCAGCGCCAGAAGGTTGGTCTGGGCCGCGATGGCGTTGATCATCTTCACGACCTCGCCGATGCGGCTCGCGGTCTGATCGAGGATCTCGACGATGGCGTTGGTTTGCTCGGCCTGTGCCACGGCCTCGCGGGCCTCGCGTGCGCTCGACTGTACCTGTGCGGAGATCTCCCCGACGGATGCGGAAAGCTCCTCGGTCGCGGCCGCGATGGTCTCGAGGTTGTTGGTGGCTTGCTCGGCCGCGGACGAGACCGCGGCGGTCTGGCTGCTCGATTCCAGGACCAGCGAGCGTACGCCGGTCGCGGTCGCGTCGAGCTCCCGCGTCGAGGCCACGACGCTCTGGATGACCGCCTGCACGGTATCGTCGAAGCTGCGGCAGGCCGCATCGACGGTGCCGGAGCGGGCGAGCTGAAGCGCCTGCTGCGATTCGCGTTCCTGGCCAAGCCGTTCCGCGGTCGCCGCGCTCTCGCGCAGGCTTTCGAGCGCAGCAGCCATGGTGCCGAACTCGTCGGGATGCCGGGATTGCGGAACCGGTGTCGCATAGTCGCGGGCGCTGATGCGCGCGATCGCGTCGAGGATTGCGCGCACCGGCCGCATGAGGCGATTGCGCACCACGAACACGGCGGCCAGGATCACGGCCAGCGCGAGCAGGAACGCGAAAGACTGCACGATGAGATTGGTCAGGGCCTTCGCCTGCACGGCCTCGGCGTGCGCGATCGACAGGTCGAGCGCTTTGCTGGCGATCGCGACGATGGATGCGAAGGGTGACTGGCACAGCGCATTCCACTCCGCAGCGGGCATCGCGGGCTTGCCGCTGCCGTCGAAATTCCTGGTGATCTCTCCCATCTTCTTGAGCGCGCCGTCGGTCTTTGCCCGCGCCTCCTTCGCCGCCTCGACCAGATCTGCGGCCACGTCGGGCGCGGCCAGCAGTTCGTCCATGCCGGTCCAGCCGAAGGCAACGGTTCCGTTCCAGCCGGCCACCGTCTGCTTCTGGTTTTCGTCGAGCGGCTTGCTGGTGTTGACGTTCGGCCGCAGCGTCGAGCACGGGATGCCGTAGCGGTCGCGCACCTGCCAGGCGAGCCGGCGGACCTGAATCATGCGGGCGATGAATGGATCGTTAATCCAGGCGCGGTTCGACACCGCGGTGGAGACCAGGTTGGCGGTATCGATCACCTTGGTGATGGAATCGTACCAGATGCTGGTACGCTCCAGCTTGCGCTCGGCGCGCGGCTGCTTCGCCTCGTCGTAGAAAAGCTGGAATTTCGGTGCAGCCTCGCTCCAGCGCTGCTTCAGCGTGCTGGCGAGCTCGTCGCGCCGGGCGAATTCGACCGTCGCGAGCGCAGCGACAATCGCGTCATAGCCGGCGTGTTCGGCCTTATCGGCGGCATCGAGCTTGGCGCGTGGATCGTCCTCGCCGAGCAACGCACTCTGGGCGTCGCCGCGATTGTTGCGCAGCGCGACCACGCCATGGAAGATCGCCTTGTCGGCGGCGGCAAGCCGGGCCGTCTCGAGACTGTCGCTGTAGCGGGCGAATGCTCCGGCCATCTGGATCGCCGTGCTGGTGAGCGCGCCAGCCGCCAGCAGAGCCATCAAGACCAGGAGAAGCGTGCTTACCGATTTCTTAAGAACTGACATGGACCGAAAGACCTGCTTGTCGCGAGCAGTCATCTTGCACGGCAACATGCCAAATTTTCGTTAAGGTTTATCTCGAGTGATATGCGTCCCGGGAGTTGCCGCCTTTTTAGGCAGCCGGCTCACGCCACCTTCGTGAAGTCCGGCGGCCGGCGCTCGGCAAACGCCGTAAACGCCTCGCGCGCCTCGGCGGTACGCAGGCGCTGCGCGAACTGCTCGCCCTCGGCCTGCATCTGCGCGACCAGTGCCTCCCCGTTGCGCATCAACCGCTTGGTCGCGATGAGGGCACCGGCCGGCTGGCGGGCTAGACGCTGGGCGAGCGCGAGCGCCTCGGCATCGAGCTTGTCGAGCGGCACCACGCGGTTGGCGAGGCCCCATTCCAGCGCCGACTTGGCAGGAACGGCCTCACCGAGCGCGAACATCTCGTAGGCGCGGGCGTAGCCGATGCGTGCCGGCATCAACAGGCTGGACGCGGCCTCCGGCACCAGCGCGAGGCTGACGAACGGCGTCGACAATTGCGCGTCCTCGGCAAGCACGACGAGATCGCAATGCAGCAGCATCGTGGTGCCGACGCCAACGGCACGGCCCTGCACGGCTGCAACCAGCGGCCGCGTGCAGCGGGCCAGCGACTGGATGAAGCGCACGACGTTGCGGCTGCCTTCGGACTTGCCGGCGGCAACTGCGGCGAACTCGCCGACGTCGTTGCCGGCAGTGAACATGTCGCCCTCGCCGCGGATCAGGATCACGCGAGCGGACGGATCGAACTCGGCGGATTCGATTGCATCCGCCAGCTTGCCGTACATCGCATCGGTCAGCGCGTTCTTCTTGTCGGGACGCGCCAGCGTGAGGGTGAGAATTCGGTCGCTATTCTCGATCCGGACATGCTCGGTCATGGCTCTGCTCCTTCCATTCGTCTGAATGTCTTGCTTCTGAAGATCTTGGAAATTTGTCCTGAATGCTGGTCAGCCAGCGCGCGACGATGTCGATCTCCGCAGCCGTGAATCCGTCCGTCAGCGCCGCGTTGACTTCCGCCGCGGCAGCTTTCGCCTGCGCCAGCACGGTCCGTCCCTTCGGCGTCAGCCACAGGCGAAAGGCGCGTCCGTCCTCGCGATCGGCCCTGCGCTCGACCAGCCTTGCCGCAGCACTGCGATCAACCAGCCCGGAAATCCCGGCCGGCCCCATGTCGAGCGCCGCGCCCGCCTCGCCCATGAGAATGCCGTCCTGCTTGCCGAGAATGAACAGCAGCCCGGCCTGCGCCGGCGTCACCTCATTTTGCGGTTGCGCCGCCATCCAGCGCTGCAAACGCCGCTGTGCGACGTTGAGCAGGTAGATCAGCCGGTGATGCCTCGCCTCTGGCGATTTATTTCGCATGCGAAACATATAGTCGAGCTCCGGCGGATTGTCAAAACCTGCCGTCGCTTAGTTGCCCAACGGCCCGCGACAGCCGTCGAGCAGAATTGCGGCGCATACCTTCGCCCGCTTCTCGATCTCCTTGCGCGAGGGCAATGTCAGGTTCGCATAGATCGCAGCACGCTGCGGCGCCGACACCATCATGCCGATCATCATCCCGGCGGCTTCATCGACGTTTTCGAGCGTGATGCGCTTCTTCTTAACTTGATCGCGGAGCCAGCCCGCGAGTGCCGCCGCCGTACGGGAGATGCCGTCCCTGTAGAAATTCGCGGCAAGGTCGGGAAACGTGGCCGACTGCTGCAGCACCATACGCTGCAGCGCCACGACCTCCGGATCGAGCGCGAGATCGGCACAGGCGACAAGCACGGCAGCCAGGCTCGTTTCGATGTCGGCCTGATTGTTGGCGTGAAGATTGACGTCGGAGAGCAACCGGTCGAGCCGATCTGCGCACATCGCCTCGAACAGCGCCGCCTTGCTCGGAAACAGCCGATAGAGAGTCTTGGTGGAGATGCCGGCGCCACGCGCCAGCTCTTCGGTGCTGGTTGCTGCGTAGCCATCGACGGCGAAGGCGTGCCGTGCCGCCTCGATCACGATCCGCTTCGTCTCGTCGTCGCTGCGCACCGGCGGTCGCCCGCGCGGACGGCCTTCTGATGACGGGTTTGCCTGAGCCATGTTTTTAGATGATGCCTGTCATTCCATTGACTCTCCTCAAGCTAGTCCTATTTTGGAAATCGTCAAGTTTCCTAATTCAGGGACCCGGCCATGACCGTGCACACCAACCCGTCCAAGAGTGAAACCATCGTGGTGCCAACCAGCCCGCCCGAAGGCATCCTGCCCGCCGCGCCGGCCCCCGCTCCGCGCCGAAAGCTGAACCTTCGCAAGCTGTTGCTGGCCGGCGTGGCCGCCATCGCGCTCGCCGGCGCGAGCTGGTACGGCTACGACTACTGGACCGTCGGCCGCTTCCTCGTCTCCACCGATGACGCCTATGTGAAGGCCGACAACACCACCATCGCGCCGAAGGTCAGCGGCTATCTCGACCGCGTCCTGGTCGCCGATAACGAGCATGTGAAGGCCGGCCAGATGCTGGCCCGGATCGACGACCGCGACTTCCGCGTCGCGCTTGATCAGGCCAAGGCCGACGTCGCCGCCGCGAACGCGACGGTGACCAGCAAGCAGGCCCAGCTCGAGGTTCAGGAAGCGGTGATCGCGGCCGCAAAGGCGACCATCGATGTCGACACCGCCGCGAAGATTTTCGCGCAGCAGGAGAATAAGCGCTACACCGATCTCGCCAGGACCGGTTACGGCAGCGTGCAGAATGCGCAGCAGGCGCAGGCGCGCGATGCCGGCGCGGACGCCGCGATCGCGCGCGACAACGCCAACCTCATCTCCGCACAGAAGCAGGTCGATCTGCTCAAGGCCGAGATCGTGCAAGCCAGGGCCGCCGCCGCGCGCGCAGCCGCAGTCCAGCAACAGGCCGAGCTCAATCTCGGCTACACCACGATCGTCTCGCCGATCGACGGCGTCGTCGGCAATCGCACCTTACGCATCGGCCAGTATGTGCAGGCGGGCACGCAGTTGATGTCGATCGTGCCGGCCACGGGCGCCTATGTGGTCGCCAATTTCAAGGAGACGCAGCTCACCCACGTCCACGCCGGACAGAGCGTCGAGATCGAGGTCGACACGTTCCCGGGCCAGGTCGTGCATGGGCACGTCGATTCCATCGCGCCGGCCAGCGGCCAGGAGTTCGCGCTGCTGCCGCCCGACAACGCCACCGGCAACTTCACCAAGATCGTGCAGCGCATTCCCGTGAAGATCGCGCTGGACGCCGAGACCGCGCCTGCGATCGAGCTGCGGCCCGGCATGTCCGTGATCCCGACGATCGCAACGCGCTCGGCGCCGACCGCTCAGGCGGCAGCGACGCCCAAAGCAAAACCTGTTTCCGGAGGGCCGTGCCATGTCAAACAGCCTCTCAATATCGATGCCAGCACAAGCAATTCCGGCCGCGACGCCTGAGCGCGTCGCTGCCGACCCCAATCGGGCCAGCGCCACGATCTGGATCGCCGTGTTCGCGGCGATGATCGGCGCCTTCATGGCGATCCTGAACATCCAGATCACCAACGCCTCGCTGCTCAACATCGAAGGCGGCATCGGCACCGGCGCCGACAACGGATCCTGGATCTCGACGTCCTACCTGATCGGCGAGATCATCGTCATTCCGCTGACCGACTATCTGTCGCGGGTGTTCTCGTTCCGCAACATCATCCTGGGTTTCGCGAGCCTGTTCGCCGCCTTCTCGGTCGCCTGCGCCTTCACCCACGATCTGCCGTCGATGATCGCGATGCGAGGTCTTCAGGGCTTCTTCGGCGGCGTGCTGATTCCGATGGCTTTCACGCTGGTGTTCACCAAGCTGCCGAAGGGCCAGCAGCCGATCGGTCTTGCCATGTTCTCGCTCGCCGTGACGTTCGCACCCGCGATCGGCCCGACCATCGGCGGCTTTCTCACCGAGAATTACGGCTGGCAGACCATCTTCTTCGTCAACGTGCTGCCGACCGCGGTGATGGTGACCACGCTGTTCTTCGCGCTGGAGCGCCGACCGCTCAACCTCACTCTGCTGCGCGAAGGCGACTGGTTCGGCATCGCCACCATGGCGATCGGCCTCGCTTCGCTGCAGGCCGTGCTGGAGGAAGGCAACAAGGACGACTGGTTCGGCTCACCCTTCATCGTGCGTCTCGCGGTCATTGCCGCGGTCAGCCTGTCGCTGTTCATCGTCAACGAGCTCGTGGTGGAGAAGCCGCTGCTGCGCCTGCGCCTGTTGACGCAGTGGAATTTCGGCATCGGCACGATCGCGGCTGTCTTCCTCGGCTTCGCGTTGTTCGGCTCGGTCTATCTCCTGCCCGCTTATCTCGGTCAGGTGCAGGGCTACAATGCCGAGCAGATCGGCAACGTGCTGGCCTGGACCGGCCTGCCGCAGCTCCTGCTGATTCCGCTGGTGCCGAAGCTGATGCAGCGGTTCGACGGCCGCTATGTCGCCACCGTCGGCCTGCTGCTATTCGCCGCGAGTTCCTTCATGAACATCCAGATGTCGCTCGATTATTCCGGCGATCAGTTCCTGGTGCCCAATATCGTGCGGGCGGTCGGCCAGGCGCTGACGCTGGCGCCGCTCTCGGCGCTCAGCCTCGGCAGCGTCGCGCCGCAGGATGCGGCGGCCGCCTCCGGCATCTCCAACATGATGCGCAACCTCGGCGGCGCCATCGGCACCGCGGTGCTCGCCACCATCGTCACCAAGCGCGAGCAATTCCACTCCAACATCATCGGCCATTCCGTCACGCTCGGCCGCGAGGAGGTCCGCAGCCGCATTGTGCAGATGACGGACTATTTCATGGCCCACGGCGTCCCCGATCCCAATGCCGCACGCGAGCAGGCCATCATCGCGCTCGGCAAGACGGTGAAACGCCAGGCGCTGGTGATGGGCTATTCCGACACCTTTGCGGTGATCGGCGTGGTGCTGGTGCTCGCCGCGATCGCGGTGCTTCTGACGCGGCGGGTAAGGGCGGCGGGTGCCGGTGGTGGCGCGCATTAGGCTTTTCACCTCTCCCCGCTTGCGAGGAGAGGTGAAAACTCACGGCGCGCAGGCAAAACTCGACGCCTCCGTCACCGGGCCGCTCTTGTAGTGCGGCCAGGCCGGCCAGCGGCACAGCGGCAACGAGCGGGTCACCGCAAAGGACGGCGCCTCGACCTTCTGCTCGCTGACTTCGAGGTCGCCGGGCGCCTTGCCGTTCTCGACCCAGTCGACCAGCACGCTCAGCATGTCGACATTGGCCGGCGCGCCGGAGCCGACATGATCGACGCCGGGCGCGGTGTAGAGCCGCGCGAATTCCGCCGTCTCTGCCTTGCCGATCTTGCGCTCGACGCTTTCGAAATAGCGGATGCCGGCATAGGGGCTCTGCGCATAGTCGGCCATGTGTTCGAGCATGATCAGCCGGCCGCCCCGCGCGCGAAAGCGGCTGAGATCGGGATCGGTCGAATCCATCAGCTTCGAGACCTCGAGCAGCCGCGCCTTGTGGTCCTCCACCTTGTAGGTGGTGACGTCGAGCTTCGGATCACGCGCGAACACATATTGAATGCCCCCGGCACCGTAGATCCAGGCGATGCCGTTGTTCGGCGCAGGCGGCTGCGCCGGCGGCGCGGTGCCGAGCCACCACGCGACCCAGCCGCCGGTCGGCCCGATCGCCGGCGTGTCCTCGCCCGACACGCCCCAACCCGGATAATCGTCGAGACCATTGGCGAGCACGAACGGAAATTTGTACGTGGCGTGCAGCGTGTTCACCGCCTTGATCTGCGCATCGGTGAGACACTGGTCGCCGCTCTGGCCCGCCGCGCAGCGCAGCGTCTCGACCTTGAATGCCGCCTTGCAGGCGACGGGGTTCTGCACCAGCGCGTCGTCGGAGCCGTCGGCCTTGTCGCAGGCCGCGCGCACCGCATCGGCGACCAGCTTCACCTGCGCCGGATTGATCCAGCCCTCGCCCATGGTGACGAGGCCCGAGCGCGTGCCGGCATGCTGCAGGCCGACCCAGTTGATGACGGGCACGCGGGCGAAGATGCCGTCGAAATCGTCGGGATAACGCTGCGCCATGGTGAGGCCTTCGCGGCCGCCTTCGGACGAGCCCATGAAGTACATCTTCTCCGGCTTCTTGCCGTAGGCGCGCTGCATCAGCGCAACGGCAGCGTCGCGCACCTTCTTGTAGGCGCGATGGGCGAAATTCTCGAAGGCCTCGTCGTTCAGCGCGAAAAGCTGCGGTGGCTCGCCCGGCCTGGCTTCGTGGCCGGAGTCCGTGCCGTAGGTGACGAAGCCGCGCGCGAGCGGCGACGGCTTGTCGAAGGGATAGGCTGGCGGCAGCGCAAGCCCCGTGATCAGCACACCGTTGAAGCCGCCGCCGCCATATTGCAGCGAGCGGCCGTTCCATTCGACGGGAAGGTTGACCTGGAATTTGACCGGCGGCGCCTTGGGATCAACGGGGTCGATATGGCCAAGCACCTTGCAAAAGGCTGGATTGACGGGCGTGATGCGCCCGGACGGGGTCGGCCCACGTTCGGCGACGGCGAGCTGCGAGGGTGCCTGCAACGCTGCGGAATCGATCTTCACGGCGTCAGTGCCGCCATTGAGCCCCTTGCAGACGGTCTCCGCGTCCTCAGGCAATGTCGCGGCGAGCGCGGCGTTCGCGCTCAGCGCAGCTGCCGTCCCCACGAGCCATGCGCACAGCTTCGCCCTCGTCAGAGTCATCGTCTCCACCCAGCTGTTGTTCGATCTGTCAGGAGACCACATTGAATGCGACCTCCCGAGGGCCGTCAACAAGCCTCTAGTGCTCGAACACCAGCCGCGCGCCGACGGTGCCGTCGAGGGCGCGGATCTGCTGGAGGAGCTCGCCGGAGTCCTGACCACCGAGATCGGCGTCGAGCACGACATAGCCGAGGTCGCCGGCGGTCTCCAGATACTGCGCGGCGATATTGATGTCGCGCTGGAGGAAGACCTCGTTCAGCCGCCGCAGCATGCCCGGCACGTTGCGATGGACATGGCTGAAGCGCGCGCCGGAGGGACGAAGATGCAACTGCACTTCGGGGAAGTTCACCGCGCCCATGGTCGAGCCGGTGATGAAATAGTCGACCAGCTTGCGCGCCACCTCGCCGCCGATCCGCTCCTGCGCCTCTTCGGTCGAGCCGCCGATATGCGGCGTGAGGATGACGTTCTCCAGACCCTGCACCGGGCTCTTGAAGCGTTCGGCGTTCGACGAGGGCTCGACCGGAAACACGTCGATTGCCGCACCGGCAAGATGGCCGTCGCGCAAGGCGCGCGCGAGTGCGTCGAGATCGACCACAGTGCCGCGGCTGTTGTTGATCAGGAACGAGCCCGGTTTCATCGCCCGCAGCTCCTTCTCGCCTATCATGCCTGCAGTCTCCGGCGTCTCCGGCACGTGCAGGCTGACGATGTCGCTCTGCGCCAGCAACTCCTCCAGCCTCTCGACCGGCTCGGTGTTGCCGTGACGAAGCTTGTCGGTGCGGTCGAAATAGATCACACGCATGCCCATGGCTTCGGCCAGGGTCGAAAGCTGCGAGCCGATATTGCCGTAGCCGACAATGCCGAGCGTGCGGCCGCGCACCTCGCGGCTGCCGGTCGCCGACTTGTCCCAGCCGCCCGCATGGGCTGACACCGAGCGCGGAAAGATCCGCCGCAGCAGCATCACGATCTCGCCGATCACGAGCTCGGCGACGCTGCGCGTGTTGGAGAACGGCGCGTTGAACACCGGAATACCGCGCTTGCGCGCCGCCGAGAGATCGACCTGGTTGGTGCCGACGCTGAAGCAGCCGACCGCGAGAAGCTGGTCGGCGGCGGCGAGCACCTCATCGGTGATCTGGGTGCGCGAGCGGATGCCGAGCAGCGACACGCCCTTGAGCGTGCGCCGCAGGTCCTCGCCGTCCAACGCCTTGGTCAGCCGCTCGACATTGCTGAAGCCCGCGCTCCGGAACAGGTCCACGGCGCTGTCATTGACGCCTTCGAGCAGCAGCGCCTTGGCGCTTCGCTCAGGGCTTTGGCCTGGGGCTGACATGGAATCTCCGTAAATAGCAGCTTTGCCGCAGCTCATAGACCGCGGGCGGTGCGCAGCACAATAGGGCTTGGACACGGGGAGAAGATGGCGAGGCGATGGGTGGGCTTGGCATCCCACCGACTCGGTCAAATCACGTAGAACCCGTGCGTGCCGTCGCGGCGGAGCTGCTCGACGAGGCCGTATTCCCAGTCGAGATAGGCCTGCATCGCGGCTTCGGCAACATCAGTGCCTTCGTAGGGGCGGCGTAGCGGTGTGCCGGATCCGGCTTTGGCAAGAGTTGCGGCGGGCCGACCTCGAGCGCACCGTCATAGCCGCCTTCGAGCACATAGACTTCCCAGCCCATCTGCGCCAGCCAGGACGCCGTCATGTCGGCGCGGACGCATCTGTCGTCGGTCAGGAGGATGCGCGCACCGCGCACGGGCGCGGCCATGTCGGTTTCCTGGACGAGCTGGCCGCCGGGATAATGGCGGAAGCCGGGGAGATGGCCGGCTGCATATTCCTCGGCATCGCGTACGTCGAAGCGATACAGCGTACGATGGGTCTGCGCAGCAAGCGCCGACATCTCGTTCGCTCCGATGTGGCGGACACCGGCGCGATAAGCGACATCGCGGGCATTGGCCGGGCCACCCTCGAACGGACCGATTGCGCCTCGCCTGTCGGCGCCGTGATCGAGCGCATGGCGCGCCAGCGTCCAGCCGATGGTGCCGTTGCGCAGCGCGCGGACCCTGTTGGGCACGCCGGCATTGATCAGCGACTGGGTGCCGATGATCGAGCGGGTGCGGCCCGCACAGTTGACGATGATCGTCGTCTCGGGATCGGGTGCGGCTCGTCCCGCCCGGAGCACCAGCTCCGCGCCGGGCACGCTGACCGAGCCCGGGATGTTCATGGTCGCATATTCGTCGAAACGGCGGACGTCGAGGATGGCGATGTTGGCCTTGTCGGCGATGAGCTTTGCGACCTCGTCGGCGCTCAGCGAGGGCGTGTGGCGGCGCGACTCCACCAGTTCGCCGAACGCTTTCGAGTAGGAATTGACGTCCTCGAACAGCTCAAAGCCCGCAGCGCGCCAGGCCGTCAGCCCGCCGTCGAGTGTGCTGATATTGGTGTAGCCGAGCGCCGCCAGGCGCTCGACTCCGGTCGCGACCAGCCCCTCCCCGTCATCATAGAGCACGATCGGCACATCCTTGCGCGGCAGCCGCACCTGCGCCTCGACCGCGATCCGGTCCGCCGCCATGTTGGCGGCGAACAGCGGATGGCCGGTCGCGAAGGCCGCCTCGCATCTGAGATCGAGCAGCGCGATTTCTTCGCGCAGGAGCAGTACGCGGCGGATATCGGCGGGAGTGACGGTCGGGAGCTTCATGGCGTGGACCCTGGGAAGGACAGGCCATGGGCTTTTGAACGATTGAGAGCGCGTTGGCTAGCCTTGCCGGCTCATTCGCCGGGAACGAGGCGCCCAAGCGGGCGCTGTGCCGGGCGCCGCAGCTTGCGGCGCGACAGATAGAGCAGGATGCCCGTGACCGAGAACAGCGGCATCAAGACTGCCGCAATCATGAAAACGAGCTTGCCCGGCCACCCCAGGATCGCGCCGCGATGGATGTCGTAGATCGCCGCGATGATCTTCTCGCCGAACCTCTTGTCGTCGTAGCGCTCGGCGGAGACCAGCTGCCCGGCAGCCGCATCGATGCGAAATTCGTCACGCGTGGCCTCGAGCGTGCGGTCCTTCCCCCACGACCGGATCCGAATCACGGTGCCTGGGCCGGCCGGCAGCGTCAGCAAGGCCCTGGAGAAGCGGTCCCCCTCCTCGCGCTGGAACGTCGTCCATGCCCGATCGAATCCGATCGGCTGAGCCGGCTCGGAACGGTCGGCCCCACGGGGCGGTTTTGGTGGCATCTTGGGCGGCATCTTCGCAGCAGCAACCTGCGGACGCGACAACAGCCAGATGAGCCCATCCTTGTACCATTCGAAGGAGAACCACAGCCCGGTGAGCGTCATCGCCAGATAGACCGGAAGGACCCAGGTGCCGATCACCGCATGAAGCGAGCGGTGCAAGCCGCGGCCGCTGAGCCCGAGATTCGGCTTCAGCCACGTCTTGACGCTGCCGGCGCGACGCGGCCAGCGCAGCACGAGACCCGAAATCAGCATGACGACCAGACCGAGCGCGACGGTGCCGGTGATCGGGCGCCCCCAGCCCCTGGCGTCACCGGGGATCAGCAGCCAGCGGTGCAGCCTGCGCACGGTCGCGAAGAACGCCTCGCCACGTGGCAGGCCCAGCACACGCGCGTCGTAGGGATCGACATAGAGCGAGGCCGGCCGGCCGCCGTGTTCGTCGCGCGCGAAGCGGACATGGACGGCCGCCGCCGGATCGCTCGACAGCGTGACGGCCGAGACCTTGCCGACGTCTTGCGCTGCCTTCAGTCGCGCGATCAGGTCATCAGGCGTCAGCGGCGGCATCTCGCGCGGTATGACGCGCATGATGTCGGCGTTCAGATGATCGACGATCTCGTCCTCGAAACTCATGATCGCGCCGGTCAGCGCGATCAGGGCGAGCAGCAGCGCGAGCACGAGCCCCGCGATGGAATGGACCTGGAGCAGGACCGCCTTGATCGTGTGCCCACGCAGCCGCATCATCGCTAGAACTTCACAGTTGCCGACAGCGATACGCGTCTTGCATCGCCGATGGCGACGCCCAGATTGTTCTGAGCGGAGGCATAGTAGACGGTGTCGAACAGGTTCTTGACGTTGAGCTGATAGATGACCGGCAGTGCCTGGTGCTTCGTCTCATAAGTCGCGAAGATATCCGCGAGGACATAGGACGGCAGCACGAACGTGTTCGACGCATCGCCAGGCCGGTCGCCGACATAGCGCGCGCCGCCGCCGAGCCTGAGCTGGCCAGGAAGCACCGTGCCAAGATCGTAGACCAGATAGAGCGAAGCCGTGTTCATCGCAACGTTCTGCAACTGCTTGCCCGCATAGGTCGGATCCTCGGTCACACGCGCATCGGTGTAACCATAGCTTCCGATCATGCTCCAATCGTCGGAGAGCCGGCCGGTGACGTCGATCTCGAGGCCGCGCGAACGGACCTTGCCGGCCGCGGTGTACACGTTGAGACCGGTTACGGTGTTGAGCTGGCTGACCAGCACGTTCTGCTTCTCGATGTCGTAGACCGCGACCGTACCCGAGAGGCGCTTGTTGAGATCGAACTTGAGTCCGGTCTCGTACTGCGTGCCCTCTTCGGGCGCGATGTTCGATCCGAGCACGACGCCACCGCCATTGCTCAATGGAGCAATGGTCGAGTTCGGCTTCAGCGACTGGGTGTAGCTCGCGTAAAGCGAGATCTGGTCGGTGAGCTTGAAGATCGCGCCGCCGAGCGGGAGCACCGCATCCGCCGAAACGTTGGTGTTGGTCTTGAACGGCTTTCCGCGCCCGGCGAGCTGATCATAATCCATGTAGCGCACGCCGCCGACCAGCGCGAAACGCTCGGTCAAATTCAACGTGTCCTGGAAGAACAACGACCACTGGCCGAGCTTGTCGGTCTGGGCGCTGTCGCTATTCGAAACCGTCGTGCCCGGCCCGATCAGACCGTAGACCGGGTTGTAGACATTGAACGACGGGGCCGCCTGCCGGATCAGATTATCGCGGTAGATCGTGCGATACTGGCCGTCGCCGCCGAACAGCACCTCGTTGCGCATGTCGCCAAGCCAGAAGCCGCCCGAGATGTAGGATGTGCCGTAGCTCGAATTGCTGAGCGAACCCTGCGTGCCGTCATTGCTGCGCGTTTCGACGCCGGTCTTCGCGTTGACGCCGGTGACGCGGAGCTGGTTGGCGCTGAAGGTCTCGGTGTTGTAGCTGTAGCCGGCAAAAAGCTTCCAGTCCTGATTGAGGCGATGCTCGACGGAGGCCTGAATCAGGTCGGACGTCCCCCACATGTTGTTGTAGGGCTCGTCCAGCCGGCGCGTCGCCGGGATCGCCAGCGGCGCGCCGTTGACGAAGGCCGTGCCGCGGTCGAACGGAGTGATGAACTCGCGATGCTCGTAGTTGAGCTGCACCGTGGTATTCTGGCCGTACCACGCGAGCGACGGTGCAATCAGCATCTCGCGATGGCGGCCGAAATTGCGCCAGTAATCCTCGCTGACGCCATAGCCGATGAAGCGATAGGCAAGACCCTGATCGCCGATCGGGCCGGTGACGTCGAGCAGGCCGTCGGCGCCGGTTTTGGACGAATTGTAGGCTGAGCCGAGCAGTGTGACGGAGCCGTGCTGATAGAGTTCGGGGCGCTTGCTGATGGTGTTGACGATGCCGCCGGGATCCATGATGCCGTAGAGCAGCGAGGCCGGCCCCTTCAGCACTTCGACGCTCTCGACTGCGGGATTGAGACTGCGGCCCTGCACCAGCGGCATGCCGTTGCGCATGATCGAGCCGTCGCGATTGTCGCCGAAGCCGCGGCGGATCACGGCGTCCTGCGTGCCGGCGAGCGTGTTGGTCTGGGTGATGCCCGAGACGTTGATGAGCGCATCGTCGATGTTGCGCGGCAGCTGGTCCCTCAGCACCTGCTCGGGCACGACGTTGACGGCCTGCGAGGTGTCGAGCGGCGAGGCGCCGCTGCGCAGCGTGGTCGCGCTCGGCGTCGCGCGGTAGCCGAGCTTTGCGGCCTGCTGTGCGGCGGCCTCCGCGGCGGCACGCTCCGAGGGCGTCGGCGCTGCGGGGGCGGGATTATGATTGGGCTGGCGCGCGGCTTGCGTGCGGCGTGAAGACTGATCCGATGCGCGCGCTGACTTCGGCCGCTGCGCCGGCGCGTCCACGGTCACCGGCGGCAGAGCTGATTGCGCCTGCGCGGTCGTCGGGGTGGAGGGGCATTCGGCGAGCAGCACCGCTGCTCCGATGAGAAGACCTGCACGGCTCTTGCCGGCACGAATTCGATGGCCGCTGTCGCGACCACCCAGGTGAGCACGCACGTTCGATTCACTTCCAGGTCAGACACTGCATTGAAGCTCGCGCGTCTAACAGCCGCCATGCGTGAAGAGAACCGTGAGCGGACTTGAATCGCTCTAGTGTTGAATCGTTCTAAGAATAGGCGGCGCTGAATGGCAATCGCCAATCGCCGTCACGCCGAGGGCAGGGCGCGGCACGCGCGTTCGCGGCCGCGCGGCGCGATCTTGCGCAGGCTCACGCGAGCGCAGGCGCGATCAACGCGTCGAGCTTCTGCTTGAACGCAGTGCCGTCGGACAACGCGCGGAGCGGCGGGCGCACGCGCAACCAGCCCCTATCGCCGGTCTGCACGGCGAGGATCGCCTTCAACGTCGCGACCAGAGACGGCGTCTTCACCACGACGTCGATCGCCGCCTGCATGCGCGCCTCGACATCCCTGCCATCGAGCATGCCCTTGACCAGCTCCGGCACGACATTGGCCATGCCGCAAATGGTGCCGGCGCCGCCCGCGACGATCGCGCGGGCGATGTCGGCTTCGTTGCCGACGGTGATGGCGAGCTCGGGCGCGGCATTGCGGAACGCCTGGAACTGTTTGAAGTCGCCGCTGGAGTCTTTCAGGCCGGCGACAATCTTGCCGTAGCGCCGGCGCAGGCCGGCGGCAACTGTCGTCGGGATCGCGACGCCCGAGACCTGCGGGATGTGATAGAGCGAGGCGCGCAGCCGGTCGTCGGCGACACCATCGATGATCGCGGCAAAGGCATCCTCAATGCCTTCAGGCGTGACGTTGCGGTCGAAATAGGGCGGCAGCAGCAGCACGTGACGCAGGCCGAGGCCGAGCACGGCGCGCGTCAGAGCGATGCTGTCGGTGATGGCGGGGAAGCCGCCGCCGATTCCGATGCGCTCCGGCGCGACGCCGGCCTTGAGCATGGCTTCGATGGTTGCGACGCGTTCGCCGGCGTTGAATGAGGTGCCTTCGCCGGTGGTGCCGAACAGGACGACGCCTTCGACGCCCTTGCTGAAGAGGTGCTTGGCATGGCCGGCGAGCCGGGCGTGATCCACACTGCCATCGGCCGCCAGCGGCGTCGCCGACGCCACCCAGAACCCGCGAATTGCCTCCGTCATCACACCGCCCTTTGATGCCGCCCCGAACTAAGCCGCTGATCCCAACGATCTTCCACGCTTCCGAAGCCCTGCTTTTGCGCTTTACTTTTCATCTTGTACCTTACATACAAGCCGGGTGCAAACCCTTTCCACCGTCACGGCGCGCATGAGGCGCAGCCGAATCCAGAGGAGGTCTCGCATGAACATGGTGACCCCCATTGAAGGCCCTGACCAAGTGTTCGGCGCGTTGCGCGACAGGCTCGGCGCGGCCGCGGTACTGACCGGCAGCGAGGTGCCGGCGCGCAATTGCAACGACTGGAGCGCGAGCCTGCCGCAAACCCCGCTTGCGCTGATCCGGCCGCTCGATGCGCAGGGCGTTGCCGATGCCATCGCGACCTGCCGGCAGGCGCGGCTCCCCTTCGTGCCGCAGGGCGGACTGACCGGCCTATGCCGCGGCGCCTCGCCCGAAGCGAGCTGGGTCGCGATCTCGCTGGAGCGCATGACCGGCATCGAGGAGATCGATCGCGCCTCCGCGACGATGACCGTGAAGGCAGGCACGCCGCTGGAGACGATCCAGAAGGCTGCGGACGAGGCCGGCTTCTTCTTTCCGCTCGATCTCGGCTCGCGCGGCTCGTGTGCGATCGGTGGCAATCTCTCGACCAATGCCGGCGGCAACCGCGTGATCCGCTACGGCATGACGCGCGAGCTGGTGCTTGGCCTGGAAGTGGTGCTGCCTGACGGCACCATCATCACCAATCTCAACAAGCTGATGAAGAACAACGCCGGCTACGATTTGAAGCATCTCTTCATCGGCTCGGAAGGCACGCTCGGCATCATCACCCGTGTGGTGCTCAAGCTGTTTCCGAAGCCGCGTTCGACCATGGCCGCGCTCTGCGCGCTGAAGGATTATGCCGCGGTGATCGCGCTGCTGGATGCCGCGCGCTCGGGGCTCGGCCCGCTGCTGTCGGCCTTCGAGGTGATGTGGCCGGACTATTGGGACGTGATCACGATGCGCGCCGGTGTGAAGCCGCCGGTCGCAGCAGGTCACGGCCTTTACGTGCTGGTGGAAGCGCAGGGCACCGACGAGAGCATCGATGCGCCGCGCTTCCAAAGCTGGCTCGAAGAACTGATGGAGCGCGGGCTGCTCGCCGACGCCGCTGTCGCGCAATCGCTGGCGCAGACGCAAGCCTTCTGGCGCGTGCGCGACATCTGCGCCGAATTCGGCCAGGTGCTGGGCCCGCACATCTCCTACGACATCGGCCTTGCGGTCAAGCGCATGGACGAGTTCGTCACGCGCTGCAAGGCCGCGCTCGCGGACGGCATCAAGGGCTGCGAGAGCGTCTATTACGGCCATATCGGCGACGGCAATCTGCATCTCGTCTCCTTGGTCACCGGCCTCTCCGTCGCGCAGCAGCCGAAGGAGGAGATGGACGCGATCATCTACGGTCTGGTGCGCGAGATGGGTGGCAGCGTCTCCGCCGAGCACGGCATCGGCACGCTGAAGAAGCAGTGGCTGGGCCATGCCAGGAGCGAGGCCGAGATCGCGCTGATGCGCACCCTGAAGGCTGCGCTCGATCCCGATCACCTGCTCAATCCCGGCAAGGTGATCTGAGGGCACCATGCGATCGCTCAAGCTCGATACGCCGAAATCGCTGGCGCTGCGCGTGATGCAGCGGCTGCGCCAGGCCATCATCGATGGCGAATTCGCGCTCGGCGCCGCCATCTCCGAGGAGATGGTGGCAAGTTCCTTCGGCGTCAGCCGCACGCCGGTGCGCGAGGCGATGGGACAGTTGCAGGCGCAAGGCCTCGTCGTGATCCGGCCGCAGGTCGGCAGCTTCGTGTTCACGCCGAGCGCCGAGGACATCAATGCGCTCTGCACCTTCCGCATCGCGCTGGAGCCCAAGGCGGCCGAGCTCGCCTTCCGCCACGACCGCGACGGTACGATTGCGGCGATGAGCGCAGCGATCGCGGCGATGGAGCCCGCGGTCGCGGCGAAGGACAACATCGCCTATGGCCGCGCCGATGCCGCCTTCCACGAGGCGCTGTTCGCCCATTGCGGCAACCGCTATCTCGCCGAATCCTATCAGCTCGTCTCTGGCCGCGTCGCCGCGCTCCGCACCAATTTGACCTCACCGATCGACGTGCGCACCCGCACGTCCTTCGACGAGCATCGCAAGCTGCTCGATTTGTTCGCACGCGGCGAATTCGCCGCCTTCGAAGACCTGATGACGACGCATATCACCAATTCGGGCGTGGTCTATGCCAAGGCATTGAAAGTAGAGGCGCTGAAGGTCGGTTAGGCGCCACTACGTCCCCTCCTTCGGTCCCGGCCTGTCCAGGAAATCCAGCGCGGTGTTGATCTGTTCGAGTTGATGCTCGATCCTGTCGCGGTCCTCGACGGCTTGCGCCTTCTCGAGTTCCTCAACGAGCTTCTGTTTCCGCGTCAGCAAGTTCTCTATGACCGTGCTCACAATTCCCCCATCGCCAGAGGCGATGTCACGAACGCCGAGATTGAGGGCGCACGCGACCCGGGCTCGTTTCGAACCCTCAAGCAGAATGTTCGCAGGCGCGGTTGGTTCCTCGGACCGGCATCGGTCCGTAGCGTCGCGGCCGGAACCCCTCGGCTGACCGTCGCACCCGGCGACACATCGATCGGTTGAATTCGTGGCCTCGGAGCCCTATGCGTAGGCGCCATGGACACCCAGATGATCACCGCCGAAAAACCGCTGATGGCCCGGGCGCAGCCGCGCAAGCCGGCGCCGTTCCTCCCGATGAGCCGCGCCGAGATGGATGCGCTCGGCTGGGATGCCTGCGACATCGTGCTGGTGACGGGCGATGCCTATGTCGACCATCCGAGTTTCGGCATGGCGATCATCGGCCGCCTGCTGGAGGCGCAGGGCTTTCGCGTCGGCATCATCGCGCAGCCGGACTGGCACTCGGCCGAGCCGTTTAGGGCGCTCGGCAAGCCAAAAGTGTTCTTCGGCGTCACCGGCGGCAACATGGACTCCATGGTGAACCGCTACACCGCGGACCGGCGCCTGCGCCATGACGATGCCTATACGGCCGGCGGCGAAGGCGGCAAGCGGCCGGACCGCTGCACGATCGTCTACGCCCAGCGCTGCCGCGAGGCGTTCAAGGACACCCCGATCGTGCTCGGCGGCATCGAGGCCTCGCTGCGCCGGATCGCGCATTACGATTACTGGTCCGACAAGGTGCGCCGCTCGGTGCTGGCCGACGCCAAGGCGGACCTCTTGCTCTACGGCAATGCCGAGCGCGCCGTCGTCGAGGTGGCGCATCGTCTCGCCGCCGGCGAAGCGCCGCGCGAGCTGGACGACATCAGGGGCGTCGCGCTGTTCCGCAAGGTCCCCCAGGATTACGCCGAGCTGCACGCCGACGATCTCGATTCCGCCGACGAAGGCGCAACGCGCCAGAAGGGCTTGACCGTGATCCGGCTGCCCGCGCTGGAGCAGGTCGAGCAGGACCGCGAGGCCTATGCCCGCGCCTCACGCGTGCTGCACCGGGAGAGCAATCCCGGCAACGCACGGCCGCTGGTGCAGCGTCATGGCGACCGCGATCTCTGGCTCAACCCGCCGCCGATCCCGCTCACCACCGAGGAGATGGACGCGGTCTACGACCTGCCTTACGCCCGCGCCCCGCACCCGTCCTACGGCGATGCCAGAATCCCCGCCTGGGAGATGATCAAATTCTCGGTGACGATCATGCGCGGCTGCTTCGGCGGCTGCACCTTCTGCTCGATCACCGAGCATGAGGGCCGCATCATCCAGAACCGCTCGGAAGGCTCGATCCTGCGCGAGATCGAACGCATCCGCGACAAGACGCCGGGCTTCACCGGCGTCATCTCCGACATCGGCGGCCCCACCGCCAACATGTACCGGATGGCGTGCAAGGACCCGAAGGTCGAGGCGGCGTGCCGGCGGCCGTCCTGCGTCTTCCCCGAGATCTGCCCGAACCTCAACACCTCGCATGACGATCTGATCCGGCTCTATCGCAAGGTGCGCGAGACCAAGGGCATCAAGAAGGTGATGGTCGCTTCCGGCGTGCGCTACGACCTTGCGGTCGAGAGCCCCGAATACATCAAGGAGCTCGTCACCCATCACGTCGGCGGCTATCTGAAGATCGCACCCGAGCATACCGAGCGCGGCCCGCTTGACAAGATGATGAAGCCGGGCATCGGCGCTTACAACAAGTTCAAGCGGATGTTCGATGAAGCGGCCGAACGCGCCGGCAAGAAATATTATCTGATCCCCTACTTCATCGCGGCGCATCCGGGCACGACCGACGAGGACATGATAAACCTCGCGCTCTGGCTCAAGAAGAACCGCTATCGCGCCGACCAGGTGCAGACCTTCCTGCCCTCGCCGATGGCGACCGCCACGGCGATGTACCACACCGGCGTCAACCCCTTGCGCGGCGTGCGCCACGGCGGCAGCGACAAGGTCGAGGCGATCAAGAGTCTGCGCCAGCGCCGCCTGCACAAGGCCTTCCTGCGCTACCACGACCCCGACAATTGGCCGGTGCTGCGCGAGGCGCTGAAAGAGATGGGCCGCGCCGACCTGATCGGCTCGCAGCCCCACCAGCTCGTCCCCGCCCACCAGCCGCCCGGCACCGGCAAGGCCGCCGGCACGCGGCGGCCGGTGCGTCCGGGCGGCAAGACGCAGCGGTTCACGACCAAGGGGCTGAGGGTGATGAAGTAGCGGGCGATGGCCGGATCAGGTCCGGTTCGGCGTGGCGCTTTCGCACCTCCAAACAAAAAGCTCGAAAACAACCCCATGCACAGTAGCCGGGGGTAGCAAAATCAACGGCTTACAGCGCGATGAAATGGGATGGATCGCCGCCGCGCCTTCGCTCGTCGATCAAGCATGATCTTTTCGAAAGGCCGCTGCGCATTCTGCTGATTTTACGAAACTGTTGCACCGTCGGGCAAACCAGGAGCAGGATGGCAGCATCGGAAGAACCAGGATAGCGCGAGCCCCCCGCAGCTCCGTATCAAGAGTTTCCAAGGCTACGCGGAAGTCAGCCGTCTTCAGCGTGACAGGGGGCTCGCAATCCAGTGCAGACTTGGCGGCTGCAGGTGAGATCGCCTTGCGTGACCGAATGAGAGCCGAGCACTCGCGGCGGAATAATTGATGCTTCGTCAAAGGCGCAGAGTACCGGTGCGGTGACTCCGGGCCGCACACGCTGAGCAAGCTGAGGTCGCCTGTAGCGCTAAGGCGAAGATCGAGATCGCGTCCGGCACGTCAGCAGTTAAGGCCATACCGGCCGCGCCGAGAATGTAGCTAAGTCGACGCGATTGACCCGGAGCGGACCAATGTGACTCGCCACACTATCCCGCGCGGGATAGGATGCGTCCAATCCTCATGTGCGGGCTGCCAGGCGCTGGCGTGTTCGGCACCCCAACGCCTCCGCCCCTGGAGCGCGTTTGCGCATGACGCCTTGCGGCAGCGAAGGCGACGCAAGGTGAGGATTTGACCATGTTAATTTGCTCGTGCAACGCAATTCATCGACGCGACGTCGTGTGCGGCGGCGGCGCGGCCCTGTTCAGCGCCATTGTGGCCACGCTGATCGGCAGCGGGAAGCCGGTGCGCGCAGAAACGATCACCGGCAAGGTTCCGGAGATCGAGCGCGTGGCAGTGCGCGTGGTCGTCGACAGCTACCAATTCGCTGTGGCACCGAGCCGGAAGATCGCCGATGTCGACATCGAGCACTTCGGCTGGGGCATCGGCGAAGGCAAGCCGCCCGGCAAGACGCTGATCAGCGAGTTCGGCCTGTCGATGCATGTCGAGTCGCGGCGTGGCGCCGAAACACGAAATATCCTGGTCGACTTCGGCTTCACCCCTGATGCGCTGGTGAATAATGCCCATCTCGTCGGCATCGATCCGGCTGCGCTCGACGCCCTCGTCTTGAGCCACGGTCACTACGATCATTTCGGCGGCCTCGCCGGCTTCCTGAAGCAGAACAACGGCAAGTTCAAAGCCAAGCTGCCGATTTACATCGGCGGCGAGGAGGCATTCTGCTCGCGGGAATGGACGGCTCCGCCGGTGCGCGGCGACTTCGGAGCCCTGGATCGAAAAGCACTCGAAGACGCCAATGTTGCGGTCACGTATGTAGAAGGGCCGGCATCGGTTGCCGACCACGGCTTCTCCACCGGCCCTATCGGTCAGGCGAGCTTCGAGAAGCTGCTCTCACCCAGCGCCATGAAGATCGGCGTGGACCACGGCATTGGATGCTATGCTGACAAGCTTCCGGAGGACGAACGGACGAAGGCTGTCATCCCGGACCAGTTCCGGCACGAGATCGCCACCGCGTTCAATTTGAAGGGGCGCGGGTTGATCGTATTGACCTCCTGCAGCCATCGGGGGGTCATCAACGCAATCAAACAAGCCCAAGCGGCTTCGGGTATTAGCAAGGTTCATGCGGTGATCGGCGGTTTCCACCTCGCACCCTACAAGGAGGACTATGTGCGCGAGACGATCGCAGCGCTGAAGGGTCTCGATATCGACTACGTCATTCCACTGCATTGCACTGGTGAGCCGTTCTACGAAATGGCAAAGGCCGAGATGCCGAACAAGCTCCTGCGCTCCTACACGGGCACACGCTTCATCTTCCATGCCTGAGCGATAAGGACACACGCAATCCTCGCGCGCTCGCCGAACGGGGAGCAATTGCTGGCCGCTCGCGGGTACTCAACATTAGCTCGCGCCCTGTGAGATAGCTTTTTGCATCGCAAAAGCCCAGCGTAGCCCGGCGCAAGGCCGCCGCCACTTCTAAAGCGCGATGAGATTTGGATGAATCGTCATCGCGCTTCAGGCTGTTGTTTTGCGCATGATCTTCCGGAAAACCGCTTCGCACTTTTCCGGATCATGCATTAGGGAACGCCGCGCGGCGCAATGGTTCCACCCATTCACAAAGGGTTTGCGACGGCTTACTTTCCGAGCACGGCATTTTGCCCGGAAATCACGAGCCAAAGATATGAGAACTATGCAACCGAACTTCCGGTCCCCGGAAGCTTTGATGGCTGAAGCACAAGACGCGTGGCATCGGCTGTTCGAGCATTCCCCTGTCCCGGTACTGTTGCTCACGCCGGACTTGAAGATAGTGGATGCCAATGAGAGCTATCTTCGAGAGGTATTGCGTACGCGGGACGCGCTGGCTGGCCTGCACATGTTCGATGCATTTCCCGACAACCCGCATGTCGCACTCGCGGATGGGGTAAGTAATCTGGCCGCATCATTTGAGAAGGTGCTCCACGAAGGGCGCGGGCACGTGATGCCTCTGCAACGGTATGATATCCTACCAGACGGACGGCCTTGGCAGGTGCGCTATTGGCTTCCGAAAAACTGGCCTGTGGTGGATGAAAAGGGATCGATAGTCGCGCTCGTCCATCATGTAACCGACGCGACCGCAGCCGTTCTGATGCGAAAGACCAACGCGACCGCATCCGTTCGGACGAGCTCAGACGCACGTTTCTTAGACCTCTTGCAAAGAGCCGATAAGGCAATTTTGGAAGCGGGAGAGACCATAAGGAAAACGCAGGAAGCCATTTTGAGAGCCCGCGCCGAAATGGACTATGTGCGTTCTAGGAGGTTGTTGAAGCCAATATGATTTCGATTTGATCTGGTCAAACCGGGGCGATCTCCCGCCGGTCCAGTAATTTCCGTTATTCGCCCCCGCCCCCAGCTGCCCTTGTCGCCGGCGGTTCTGCGTCCTGGCAACGGGACCTGGTCGCGCTTCCGCCTGTCACAGGGAACGCCGGGATGGTGTTGCCAGGTCTCCGCTTTTTCCGTCTCTCGTCTCTCGACAAAGAGCACGATGCTCGTCACTTGGCGTCGGGACGCGCGGCTATTGCGCTGGGCCGCAAAGTGCTTTCGGAAAATCCTCGACCCCACATTCCAAAGACCCCGCAGCACGAGATCAAAAAACCATCACCTCAGCAGCCTGATGGCTTTCGGATGCAAGCAGCTGTCGATAGAAAAAGGAAGGCGCAGGAGCGGCAATCTTTTGAGCGGCAACAGCTATCAATTGCCAACAAACACGTAGCGAAAGCTGAACGCGTGATCGAAGAGCAAGTGGCCTTGACCGAGAACCTACGACGCGACGGTCAAGACACGAAGCTCGCGGAGGAAACGTTGCGGGTATTCGAGGCCAATCTCCAAGTAATGCGCGAACACCGAGAACTCATCGTTAGGGCCATCGAGGGACTTCAAGGCAACCTCATCAATAGGCCGTCGGTGTTGGCTCCGCATGGGTAAAGAAGGAACCGATTCGGTCGGACCTTGTAAGGTCCAGTGATCAAGCCAGCCCGTTGTCGATCTGCTCAATCGTTCTGACGACTATCTCTCGATGCTCACGCAGTGTCTTTAGATTGTGCTCAAAGCCCGTGAGCATCTCCTCCGCAACTTTGGTGCCGTGACCGTTTCCTCCTCGTCTTCGTCGGGATCCCTGGGTGGCATCACGATGCGCGTCAGCATGAGTAGTGTCCGGCCGACCGCTGCAGTGGAAAATGCTTCGGAGGTGTGTTGCTTCATGTCCGTCTGCTCCTTGAAAAATATGCGCAGTCGCAAAGTCTTTGCCGGCAAACGCCGGTGCCAGGCGCGATCGTCGCCAACGCGATGCGGGTCAGGTTGACTGCGTCATGAGCGGGCGGCAGGCCATGCAGCAGGCAGCGTATTCGGCCACTTGATGCCTCAGGACCCATTAGGCTCTATGTTTACCAAAACCTCGCCGGCAGCGATTTCAGGAACTCCAAGATCGAGGTCAGGTAGACTGGCTTGAACAAATGCCAGTATTTTGGCGTTCGCTGCGTTGGCGCTTTCGCGGTCGTCAAATATCATCACGGCGATACCGACACCATCGCCCGCATCCAGCACATGATAAGATCTGAATCCGTGCGATTGCCTTAGGATCTCACCAACGCCGCTCTTAGCGCGACGAGCGGCGTCCGCTACCGAACGAACCTTGCTGTACTTGCGAATGACCATGTACATGGAGTCACCACGCGCCATACGCCCCTTCGCATCAAACTATTTCGGTCTTAGTCGGACTAGTGCCAACTTCCGGGATGGGCCACAGCGTCCGGTTGGGCGGATCGCAATGCGCCTTTTCCAACGAGCCATCCTCGCCCGGGAAGGGGCGAGGTACTGAGGCTCAGGAGCCCTCGAACTTGAACGATACGTTGAGCTTGGCGCGATAGGCCTCGACTTTTCCCTTGTCATCCAGTTGCATATCGAGCTTGACGACCTCTGCAATGCGAAGATCCCGGAGAGATCTGGCAGCTTGGTCGACCGCATTAGCGGCCGCCTTCTCCCATGAGTCGGTGCTGGTACCGACCAGTTCTATGACCTTGTAGACGCTATCGGGCATGTTCGTCCTCCTAATCGGTAGGAGCAGGAAGTCTAGCACCAGGATCTCGACTCTGATACGTCTCGGGGATGCCGCGGAAAGGGTCCGATTGGCTGTCACTTTCCTGTTCGACCCAAAGAAGAACTCGGGTTGTCCTGTCGGGGATTACGTTCACATTTTCAGCCCGGACCAACGCGGCTGGCTCCCGAGTGTAATTTTGCACGCCAACGTCGTCATTGCCGCTAAGGTTCTGATCCAGGACGCGATGGCACCGCGGAAGCCTCAGCAGCACGGCTGACTCTGGCGTGTGCCGAGACCTCACGGACTACCAACTCGAAGCGGTGCTTTTGAACCCATTGCACCATGTAACGCCGATAGGCGTCTCTATCGCTCCACTGCATAGATGCGCCACTCACCGAGGATACCCTTGAGTGAGCGGGTGCCCCGATCGTTGAAGCGCAAACCAGAGCCGGCCACCAGATCTTTGACTGTGCTCGAAACCAAAACCTCGCTGCCGGCGGCAAGCGCGGCGACCCGCGCGCCTATGTGAACAGCAATACCGCCAACATCACTACCGATCATTTCGCACTCGCCTGTATGAAGCCCAGCACGGACCTCGACCCCAAGCGGTCTCATTTCCTCGACAATAGCGCAAGCGCAGCGAACACCGCGGGCTGGGCCGTCAAAGGTGGCGAGAAAACCGTCTCCAGTCGTTTTCACTTCATGGCCTCGAAAGCGCGCGAGGTTGCGCCGGATCGTCGCATGATGGCCGTCGAGAAGGTCGCGCCAGCGTTGATCGCCAAGTGCAGCGGCTTTCTCGGTTGAGCCTACAATATCGGTGAAGAGAACCGTGGCGAGGACGCGGTCAACCGAGACCGGAGATCTTGAGCCAGTTAAGAATTCTTCGATCGCATCGAAAATTTCGTCTGCGTTTTCTCCCACGTAGAAGATGTGGTCGCTTCCGGGCAGCTCAAAAAGACGGGCTCCAGGAATGTGCGCCGCCACATCGCGCCCACCTTCTACACTAACAGTTTTGTCTCCAGTCCGGTGAATCACGAGGGTTGGTACTCGAACGGCCGGAAGAATGCCGCTGATTTCAATTTGACTGTTCATGCTCATGAGAGCCTTCACGGCGGCGGGGCTGGCACCAAGACGCTCGTTGCGGCCCCACCAGCGTTGAAAAGAGGCGTCGTTTGCGCGCGAAGGCGCGAATTTCTGCACGCTTCCGCCCGTACCCCATGCCTGCTCAACGTAGCCGAAGAACGCTTCGAGTGCCTCTTTGGTCGGAAACCAGTAGGAAAATCGTGAAAAGCTGCCGTAAAGTATCAGCGCGCGACACCGGTCGGGATAGGTTGCGGCAAACAGGGACCGACAGCGGCGCGCCTTCAGATATCCCAAAGAGTGCCGCTTGCTCCATGCCGGCGGCGTCCATGACGGCTCGAAGATCATCCATACGCTGGTCCAAGCCGGGGAGCTCTCCGCCGCGATCCGACATGCCGGTCCCGCGCTTGTCGAAAGTTACCACTCGGGCGTAGCTACCCAAACGGGTCAAAAAGCGAGCGAGATCGGGCTCGTCCCAATAATTCTCGACGTTCGACACGAACCCCGGAACCATAATCAGATTTACCGGGCCGCTGCCAAACAACTGGTAGGCGATGTGAACGTCACCGCTTTTGGCGTATTGCGTAGCCGGTTGCATTGGTGTCCTCACTGCTTGACCGGATTTACCCTGCCTATTCTGAAGCCTGACCCGACGATTGAAAACAGCAAGTCCGCAGTTTCGCGTGTTGGCCCGAATGCAAAGTTCGCGCGGCATTCCGCGTTGACGGCTCAGGGAGTTAGACCGGAAATGACCGGCCAACCTCCGAACGGCGCTTGTGCCCCATCTCGGACATGACTCATTGTCCGGGCCGCCGGACCTCATCTTCGTTCCTCCGGCTGGTGGAACGACTTCAATCCTAGAATGGCAGTCGATTTAATCCCAGTACGGAATAGCTGGGCGGGCGATCATGAGCCAGAAGATCACCAGAACGGCTGCGAACGCCGGGAATCCGAAGACGAACCACCAACGGAAGAGCTGGTGATAACCGGCTGGCAGCTTGGTGCTGGTCGCGACCGCACCGACGGCAAGATCGCGCATTTGCATCTGCATCCACACCACCGGCAGCCAGAAGGCGCCGGTCACCAGATACAACGCGATGGACGCCGCGATCCAGCCATCCCGAAGCGAATACCCGCTCGACCATGCGAGCCATGTGCCAGTGATGGGCTGCAGGATCACGGCACTCGCCGTAAACAGAAAGTCGGCCAGCACGACGGTCCGCGCAACCCCGGCGATCTCGCGCGGGTCTCCGCGCAGATGTGCCACCAGCATGAAGAAGGCGATGCCGGCACCCGTGCCGAGCAAGACTGCAGCGCCGATGATGTGCACCATCTTAACAAGGAGATAGAGCATCAGCGATCTTCCCGGATCGCCATGGCGACCAGATTGAGCATCAGCACCGGCCAGATCTTCAGCATTGGCCCAAGCGGCTCGGCCCACAGCCGCGGCACCAGCGCCGTGCCGATCACGACGTAGGTCAGCGAGATGATCAGTGCTGCCCACAGCCCATAGCGGCACAGAGGCCGCCAAAGAATAGCAAGGCCAATGACGATGTCGGCGAGCGCGCCTGCGAGGACGGTGAGGGCCGCGCCCTTTTCTGGGAGCCCGCCTTCCCGCAGCAACGACATTCCGATTTCCCAGCCCGGGCCGAGCGAAATGATACCGGTGACGATCCAGAACAGGCTGAAGACGGCGAATATTGCCGGCTTGAGCGCATATAGCCGGGCAAACCAGCGTTCCTGCACCGAGGCGGGTTCGCGTGCGAGCGCGACTTCGAGATCGCGCGGTCTGATGCCGGTAAGCTGACGCCAGGGCTCGGGATCGCCGGTCGCGCCGCGTCGCATTTCTGCCTGCGCGGTCGAGTTGATGGGTGTTGCCCAACCCAGCATCTGCGCGACGTCACCCGCGCGATAGGCGGCCGAGGCCGCCCAAGCCGGCAGGTGCAGGCGGTAAGCGGGCCTCCAGCGCAGCCAGCCGCGAAACAGCGCCACCGCGTCACTGAAGGCCATCCGCGCTGGACCCGCCAGATCAAGTGCGAGGCGGGAGGGCGCGCCCGGTCGCAGGAAGAACACCACCGTCTCAACCACGTCGTCGAGATGCACGGGTTGAACAGCTGCGGTGTCGGGCATGACGGGCAGGATCGGGAGCGACGCCAGACCTCGCAACAGCGCGCTGCCACCATAGGCGGGCCGGCCCACAACGACGGAAGGCCGCAGTATGACCCAATCGAGATCCCTTGCCATCAAGGCGGCTTCGCCTTCCTGCTTGCTGCGGGAAAAGTCGGTCAGGGCACCGCGATTGCTGCCGATTGCCGAGAAAAGGATGATGCGGCGCACGCCCGCGCCTTCACATGCCGCATAAAGCGCCGCGCTGCCGGCGACGTGAACGCCTTGAATGTCCTGTCCCTGCAAGGCTCCCGCCGCGTTGATGACGGCATCGATGCCTGCAAGAAGTCTCTTCCATCTCGACGGATCGGTGGTCCGAGCGACGTCCAGGGTGATATGGCGCGTGGCGGGCGCAGCCGCCGGATGGCGCGACACCAATGTGCATTCATGCCCTTCGGAGGACAGCCGCGCGTAGATTGCCGATCCAACAAGTCCTGTACCGCCAACGAGAAGGATGCGCATTGACTCGTCCTTGACCGGCAGCGGGGTAGCGCGAACCGCCGATCAAACTCTGAAGATGCAGACGAATAAAGCGGGGCTGGTGCGATCGTTCCTCGCAGTGGAACTGGTGAATTGAGGAGAGCGGCTGCTCATTTGGCATTTGATGGAACCGGAGTTCAGCGCGCGGGGTGGGCCGTCGCGGCGGCCAGGGACGGCCCGTATACGTCAGTATAATCGTCACGAGGCATATTCCTGGCCGATCATTGGGCGCTGCGAGTCCAGGTTCGGCCCGCCGTGCATCGGTAGCGATCGCCAGCGCTGTTTGCCACTCCGGGCAAGAGACGGGCCCGCACTCCGGTAGAAGAAGTGCCTCGACTGATCCATGGCTCGTGAGCAAGAGGTGATCATGCAACATCCGATTCAAGTGCCGTCGGTCGCGCTCGATTCGAATGAGCGCAAGCGCCCCGAGGAGGCGCTGCGCGAGAGCGAGGAGCGCTTTCGCACGCTGGTGCAATTCTCCTTCGATGTGTACTGGGAAACTGACGCGCAGCATCGCTTCATCCGCCAGGAGTTCGCTGAGACACTTGCCGAGCCGCCCGTCTCCGAAATCGGCAGGACACGATGGGAGGTCCCTTATCTGGAACCTGACGCAGAGGGCTGGCGCAAGCACCGGGAGATACTCGATGCCCACCTTCCGTTTCGCGATTTCGAGCTCGCGCGGCCGACGCCCGACGGCGGCAAGCGTTATGTGTCCGTCTCCGGGCTGCCCATCTTCGACGACACCGGGCACTTCATGGGCTACCGCGGTGTCGGGCGCCACATCACGGAGCGCAAGCGCGCCGAACAGGCGCTGATCGAGAGCGAGGCCCGTTTCCGTACCTTCGTGGACCACGCGACCGACATGTTCATGCTCCACAGCGAAGACGGTCGCGTTCTCGACGTGAATCGAAATGCCTGCGAAAGCCTCGGCTACGGCCGGGGCGAACTGGTCGGGGCAACTGCCTCCTTCTTCGATCTGCAGATGGATCAAGCGGCCTGGCGGATCAACCGCGACCGCCTCAAGGCCGGCAGCATCGCTACGCTCGAGAGTCGCTATTGCCGAAAGGACGGCACTGTGTTTCCCGTCGAAATCCGTATGCGGGAATTCTGCGAAGGCGGCCGGTCACAGATCATTTGTCTGAGCCGCGACATAACCGAACGCAAGCGAACCGCCGAGACGTTACGCGAGATGCAGGCTGAACTAACCCGCGCCAACCGCGCGGCGGCAATGGGCCAGGTCACGGCTTCGGTGACACACGAATTAAGCCAACCAATCACCGCGACGCTCTGCAACGCAGAAGCCGCACTCAGCTGGCTGGAAACGCAACCTCCGGATTTCGAAAAGGCACGGCAGGCGCTCGCATCCATCGTCGCGGAAGCCAACCGAGGCGGCGAGATCATCGGCTGGATCCGTTCCCTGATCAAGAAAACTCCGGCGCCGAAGGAGAGCGTCGATATCAATGGTGCAATCCTGGACGTGATCACCATAGCCCGGAGCGAGCTGCTCAAGCATGATGTCTCGATCCAGACCGACCTCGCTCCCGGCTTGCCGCTCGTGAAAGGCTATCGCGTCCAGCTGCAGCAGGTCGTTCTGAATTTGATCCTCAACGCGATCGAGGCAATGAACTGCCTCGACGTTGGCGGACGGGAGCTGCGGATCAGCACGGCTGAAGATGCCTCGGGTCGCGTCGTCGTCGCCGTGCGGGATAACGGTCCCGGACTTGACGGGGCATTGGTTGACCGCCTGTTCGAGCCCTTCTACACCACCAAGCCGGATGGCACCGGCATGGGCTTGTCGATCTGCCAATCGATCATCGAGGCGCACGGAGGACGACTTTGGACGCGTGCGAATGAACCGCGGGGGGCCGCGTTTCTGTTTAGTCTGCCTTCGGAACAGGGGTGATCCACGTCGCTTTTCATGAGCGAGCGCTGCGCAGGCCGGAGCCCACGACCTCAAATCCATCCACGCCACGGACGCGTGGTCCTTCGATCACACCTGCCGGAGCAGCGCAACGGGATCGGCGAGTTCGTTCGCGTGTCAGAGCGGGGAGCGTCCGCCGTCGGCGCGAAGCGGACGTTCCGTTCGTCACGCACTTCTCAGAAAGGTGCGAAATGATGGCGCTGTCTGCTTAGGTCCGCTTCCCCCCAAGAAGCCGCCCTCGCGAGTCCACGCCTTTCCAGTCTGCCCAACTTTCCTCCGGGCGAGGTATCGCAAACTCCCGTGATCATGCTTACCTTGGCGCGATGAAAAAGATCGGATTCCTCTCCTTCGGGCACTGGACGCCCTCGCCGCAATCCCAGACGCGCTCGGCCAGCGATACGCTGCTGCAATCGATCGAGCTGGCCGTCGCCGCGGAACAGTTAGGGGCGGACGGCGCCTATTTCCGCGTGCATCACTTCGCGCGCCAGCTCGCCTCGCCCTTTCCGCTGCTCGCGGCCGTCGGCGCCAAGACCAGCAGGATCGAGATCGGCACGGCCGTGATCGACATGCGCTACGAGAACCCGCTCTACATGGTGGAGGACGCGGGAAGCGCCGACCTCATCGCCGGTGGCCGGCTGCAGCTCGGCATCAGCCGCGGCTCGCCCGAGCAGGTGATCGACGGCTGGCGCTACTTTGGTTATCGCCCGGCAGAGGGCCAGAGCGATGCCGACATGGGCCGGCGCCACGCCGAGGTCTTCCTCGACCTCCTGCGTGGCGAAGGTTTTGCCGAGCCCAATCCGCAGCCGATGTTTCCCAATCCGCCGGGGCTGCTGCGCCTGGAGCCGCATGCGCAGGGCTTGCGCGAACGGATCTGGTGGGGCGCCGGCTCGAACGCGACCGCCGTATGGGCGGCCAAGCTCGGCATGAACCTGCAGAGCTCGACGCTGAAGAACGACGAAACCGGCGAAGCTTTTCACGTGCAGCAGGCCGCGCAGATCCGCGCCTATCGTGCCGCGTGGAAGGAGGCGGGCCACGCCCGCGAGCCGCGCGTGTCCGTCAGCCGCAGCATCTTCGCGCTGATCGACGATCGCGATCGCGGCTATTTCGGCGGCGAGCGCGGAAGCGAAGACCAGATCGGCTTCATCGACCCGCGCACGCGCGCGATCTTCGGCCGAAGCTATGCGGCGGAGCCGGATGTGCTGATCGAGCAGTTGCGGCAGGACGAGGCGATCGCGGAAGCAGATACGCTGCTGCTGACGATTCCGAACCAGCTCGGGGTCGATTACTGCGCGCATGCGATCGAGGCGATCCTGACGCATGTGGCCCCGGCGCTGGGGTGGCGGTGAAATAACGGGAAGGATGCCCTTCCCCGCTCTCACCCCGTCTTCGTCCCCGTGATGACGGCCAGCGCCTCGACGAGGCGGTCGAGATCGGTCTCGTCGGTGAAGAGCGCCGGCGTCACACGGATGCACTGGCCCCTGGCGACGCCCGCCCGGCGCACCGTCATGATCTTGTGGCTGTCCCGGAGCTTCGCAACGATGGCCTCGTTGTCGGCCTTACCAGTCTTGCCGGCAAGACGGAAGGACGTGATCGCGCCATATGAGCCGGCTTCATCCGGCGTCAGGATCTCGATGTCCTTGAATCCGCGGACGCGGCTCACCCAATAGTCGCGCAAATGGCGCAGGCGGGCTTGCTTCGCCGCCGCGCCGATCTGCTGATGCAGCGCCACGGCCGTGGGCACCGTCAGCACCGTGGCGAAATTGACCGTTCCGGTATGCACCCGCGAGCGGATGTCCTCTTGCGGAAAATCCTCGTCGCCCATGTCGCGATCGATGGCCGCGAGGCGGTCCTTCCTGATGTAGAGGAAGCCGACGCCGAGCGGCGCGCCGATCCATTTGTGCAGATTGAAGCCGACGAAATCGGCCTCGAGCTCACTCACCCGGAAGTCGATCTGGCCCCAGGAATGGGCGGCGTCGACGATGGCGTCGATGCCCTTGGCCTTCGCCATGCGTGCGATCTCGGCGACCGGCATGACGAAGCCGGTGCGATGGCTGACATGGGTCAGCAGCAGAAGTCTCGTCTTCGGGTTCGCCTCGATGGCGCGGGCATAGGCGTCGAGCACCGCCTGGCGCGTCGCGGGCTCCGGCACGTCGAACTTGACCACGTCGACGCCGCGGCGCGCCTTCAGCGCGTTCATGGCATACTGCATCGAATCATAGTCGAGGTCGGCGTAGAGCACGGCATCGCCGGGCTTCAGCCTGTTGTAGCCGCCGATGAGGAGCTGCAGCGCTTCGGTCGCGCCGCGGGTGAGCGCGATCTCATCGGGCGCGGCACCGACCGCTTCCGCCACCTTGGCGCGCACGGCCTCGAAATCCGTACCCGCACGCAGCCGCGCATAATAGGTGTTCTGATAGTTGACCATGTCGGACTGGCGGATGAACTCGCGCCTCACCGGCTCGGCCATGATGCCCCAATAGCCGTTCTCCAAATTGACGACATCGGGCGTGACGGAATAGAGCCCCTTCACGGCCGCCCAATAGGCCTTGTCGGTGGCGACAGCGGCCGCCGGACCGGTCGGCTGCGCCGGAAGGCCCTCGGCGGCAAAAGCCGGTGCCGCAAGCGGCGCCACCGCTGCTGCCGCGAGGCCCTTGAGCATCGAGCGGCGGTCAGCCGAAATCGTCTTGATCAGTTGCATGTCAGCTCTCCCCAGAGCGTTTTCGAGCGACGTGGCGTCCGGCTCGCATCAAGAAAACGCGTCAAACGATCATCCAGGGCCCCGTTTCGATGTCAACGAAATGGAAGAGGCCCTGGCGCGCGGCGAAAAGAGCAACGGACGATGCAGCTAGGATGACCGGAGCATGACAATGCGATGATCGGGACGGCTCAGCCAATGTCGGGCTTCACTAAAGCGCGATGGAATCAGGATGAATCACCATCGCGCTTCAGGTTATTGTTTGAGCATGATCTTTTCGGAAAACCGCTGCACACTTTTCCGGATCATGCTTTGGGAGCGCCGAGCTACGTCACGGGCTGGTAGCGCGTGATCTGCTCGAGCCCGGCTTCCTCGCCGGCGACCGTCTGCATCCTCACATGGCTGCCGATGACGAGGCCAGCGAGCGAGAGCATCAGGCCCAGCGCGAGCGGCGCGAACAAGGCCTCTTCCTGAAACAATCCGTTGAGCAGCACGACCATGACGCCGAAGCCGGCGAGGCCCTGTGTGAGATAGCCCGACGATGCGTAGAGGCGCCAGGCCTTGAGGGCCATCGCGGAATAGAAGGCCAGCGGCACGAAGGCCGCGATGCCCATCTGGTACAGGAGGACGCCGATCGCGCTTTCGACCGCGCCGTCAATCGTCCCGGCCGCCTGCGCAGCGCCCCAGTCGATCGAAAAATAGCTCTCCGACAAATTGCCGCCGACGCCGAGACCCCGGCCGAGCGGTCTCTCCACAAATCCGTTCAAGCCGCCCATGAGACCGATGACGTGATAGTCGCCGATCTGCAGGCCGACGCGAATCGCGAGAATCGCGAACGCGATGAGGCCCAGGATGCCGAGCAACAGCGTCACCACGGCGCCGAGCAGGCGGGTCGACATCCAGGCTGCGGCCACGAAGATCACCACGATGAGCGCTCCCTTCACGCTGCAAAAGACCAGAAGCGGCAAGGCCGCGAGGGCGAGGAATGGACGTCCCACCGAGAACAGGAACAGGGCGAGAAAGCCGATCCCGTAGGCGAAGCTGATCGGATGCATGTTCGGGCCGTGGATACGCAGCATCTTCGACAGGCCGAATCCTTCGAGCAGAGGCGTGTTCAGGAAGTCGAAGCTGAAGCGGTCCTTCAGGTCGACGGGCACGTTTCCGGTGGCGCGCATCTGGGCCTCCCAGACGCCCGAATGGGTCGCCTTGAGCTCGTCAAAGCCCCAGAAGGCATGACCGTTGGTGATGGCCAGCCAGACGTCCCGGAACGCGAGCTCGACGTAGCCGCACAGAATGAGGATGACCGCGAGCGTCACCAGGAACGGCGTGATGCGCACTTCATAGGTCGCCGCCGTCAGCAGCGAGACCTGAAACAGAAATAAGGGAAGCACGATGTTGCGCAGATAGACCGCGGCGGCCTGTCCGTTCTGGCCGAAGCCGATCGCGAAATACAGCGACACCATGGCGAGGGTGGCGACACCCCAGCGCATGATCCTGTTCACGTCGCTCGACTGCTTCCTCCGGCCCAGCACGTACAGAGCGAACGTCGCCAGCCACATGACGGAGCAGACGAGGAAATTGTAGCCCTTGATGAAGTCGAGATCGGACGGGAGCGGGACCAGCGGCGACAGGATCGAGACGAACAGATTCTGGAAGAACAGGACGAAGATCGCGACGGCCGGCGCATAGGTCGGGACCGCAACGACGATGGCGATGCCGATGAGGACCTCGACGGTGATCGCCAGCGCCGGATTGGCGAGGTGCAGAACCGGCGCAAAGCCGATCGTTGCCGTGGCGATGCAGAAGGTCGGGACCAGCTCGCGCCAGGCCGGCGGCGATGGTCCGGCCTGCATACTCTGACCTTGCGGTGAGTACCCGGCGCTCATCAATCGTCCCTCATCATCGCGCAGGAGCACGGTAGCCGGGCGATGCGTAAAGTTTCGTTAACGATCGCGGCGCGCGGCGGGAGCTCGGGACGCGCCGAGCAGCGCCCGCATCACGTCGGGATCGGCCTTGCCGGTGGCGGCGTCGACCAGACCAAAACCCTGCGCCAGCTCCCAATGCGCCCAGCCCCAGCAATGCTCGCGGGCATAGGCTGTGACCTCCGCCAGCCAGCGCAACCGGCTCTCCCTGGGCGCAGCGGCTTTCAGCACGCCGAATTCGTTGAGGATGATCGGCCGTGAGAATTGCTGCTGCCAGGCGAAGGCGGGCGCGAGCCAGCGATCGGCGCCCGGCTTGTCCTTGGCGGCGACAATCGCGGTGTCGAGTATGCCGAGCGCCTTGATCGCGCTTCTGTCCTGCAAATCCCGGCGAAGGGCCCGCACGGCGGGATCTGCGGCACTGATCGGGTAAGGCAGGTCGCGGATGTCGTGCAGCGGATCCTGCTCATCCCAATGTCCCTGGTGGGTGAACACCATCGGATCGTAGAAGTGGATGGCGTAGACGACGTCGGGGTCTGCCAGCGGACGAAACCCCGCCAGCGAATCCGCGCGCTGCCAGTTGACCGGACCGACGATCAGGGTGGTGGCGGGGAGCAGCCGGCGGACGAAGGCGGCCAGCGCCTCGACCTCCCTTTGCCACCTCTCGGCTTCGACATCGGGCTCGTTGAGCAGCTCGGCGAAGACGCGATCGGCAGGATGGAATCGAATGACCTCTGCAAGAGCGCGCCAAGCCTCCTGCATCTCGCCCATCGCCGCAGCCGGATCATCCTTGTGCAGACCGTTGAAGCGCTCGCCGGGATGAAGATCGACGGACGTGGAGTAGCCGAGCGAGGCGAGCTGCTTCAACGCGCTGTCGAGCACGCGCAAGCTCGCCTCGCGCTCGGCCTTCGCGACAAAGCGCGGCATCACCCGTTCCGCCGGCACCGGTAAGCGAACATGACTCATGCCCGCCCTGCGCAGCTGCTGCAGCAACGCGCGGCTTGGCGGCGCACCGTTGATCCAGCCGTCGGCATTGAAGCCACGCGACAGCGCAGCAAGCCTCTCCGGCGCGACCGTCGACGGCAAGGACACGCAATTGTCGGCGAAGACCGGCGGGCCGAATGAGATCGACAGCAGCATGGCCGCGATCAGCAGACGGCGGCGCGATGCTGTCGTCAAACCGCAAGACCCAATGCGCCCCCCTCGGGGTGAGGCGCCACCGCACCGGCGGGCACATGATTGACGACGAGGCCGGTCGGCACGGCCGCATATTTCGACAGCGCTGCGGTCACCCTGCGCATCGCGGACGAGCCGAGCTCGCCGGCGCGCGCCACCAGGACGATCAGGTCCGCGTGCGCGGCCAGGGCGATGGCGTCGGGCTGCAAGGCGAGATTGCTGGCGTGGACGATGATCAGGTCGAACTCCGAACGAATATCGTCCTCGGGCCTCGCATCGGGTTTGCGGCCGGCGCTCAGGAGCTCATCGATCGACTGAAGCCCCGCCGTGGTCGAGCCGTCGTGCCATTCGGTCACCGGCGGCTGGTGGCCCGCGAATTCCGGCTGGAGCCGGATCAGCACGCTCATCATGCCCCGATTCACCGCGGCGCGATTGAGGGAGCACGCAACCGTGTTGCCGCCTGCGCTCTTGCCGACCGACAACACCAGCGCGACCTTGCAGCCGCGCACCGGCACACGGTCGATGCGTTCGAGCAGCGGCCGCAGATGGAGGCTGAGATCGAGTTCGGCAGCCGTGGTGATCGGTCTTTGCCAGACCGTGTTGGTCCCGGCCCCTGGCGCCAGCTCGGGAATGCGGGCCCAGACAGGAAGGCTGGGCATCGCCTCGGCCCGGTGCGCGGCGGACGGAGGCTGGACTTCCCGGCCGGGCGCCTCCTCCGCTTCCACAGATGCAGGCGCCTGAACGGATTCGGGCTTTTCGGCCGACACGCTCGTCGTCACTGCGACGGCGGCGGTGGAGGTCAACAGCGAGCCGATCGCCAGTGCCGCGAGCAGCAAGGCGAGCGGCGGACGCGTCGAACGCAGCGGCGGAATGGCGATCGAAGCGATCTTGGTCTGGGACGCCTGCAACTGACGCTGCTCATTGGTGGTCTTGAACCGCGACAGGAACTGCTCGTAGATGTTCCTGTTGGCATCGGCGTCGCGCTGCAGCTCCTGCAGCTTCACCAGCGCCTGGCCGTCGACCAGCATCTTGGTCTCGACCGCCTTGAGCTGCTTTTCCAGCGCGTTCTGCTGCTCCAGCTGCGCCTCGTATTCGGATCTGGCCGTGTCGATGTTCTTCTTCCGCTCGATCTCGATCTGCCGGTTGATGTCCGCCAGCTGGCTGTAGGAGATCGCGAGATCGGGATGGCGGTCGCCATACACCGCCTTCTTCTGCGCGATCTGATCGTTCAGGGCCGAGCGCTGCGCGCGCAGCATGCTCAGGAGGTCCTGCTTCACCGGCCCTTCGACATTGGCCTTGACGTCGCGCTGCGCCTGCTCGTAGCGCGCCCTGGCCTCCTCGGTGCGCGCGCGGGCGGCGGAGACCTGCTGCGTGAGGTCGGTCACCCGCAATTGCTGCGTGGTGGATTCCTTGCCGGCATTGACGATGTTGTGCTCGAGACGGAAGGCAGCGACGGCGTCTTCCGACGCGCGCAGGCGCTCGCTCAGCGTCTTCAGCCGGTCCTTCAGCCAGTCGGCGGCCTCGTCCGTCGCCTCGGTGCGGACGCGGCCCTGGCTGGCAACGAACGCCTCGGCGATGGCATTGGCGTAATAGGCGGCCCGGTCCGGGCGGTTCGAGGTGAAGGAAATCGCAATGACGTAGGTGAGCCCGCGCCGGGTGATCTCGAGGCGGTTGCGGAATTTCTCGAGCAGGCGCGTCATGTCGGTATAGCCGCCCGCGACGTCCTCGTCGTCCGCGATCTTGAGCTGCTCGATCAAGGGGCGGAGAAAGCCGTCGGATTTGGCGATCTCGATCTGGCTCTGAAGCGCCGCGGCATCCTGGCCGATGCCGGGCAGCACGTCCTGATCCGAGGTCACGCGCAGCTCGCGCGGATCGAGCACGACCAGAGCCGTCGCGGCGTAGCGGACCGGAAGGACCATCAGAACGACGACGCCGAGGGCGAACAGCGCGAAGGCCAGCGTCAGGATGCGCCGGCCGTTCTCGCGCAGAAAGGCGAGCGTGCCGGAGACCGTCAGCGATCCCTTGATCAGTGCCGGCCCGGTGCCGTCAGGCTTCGCCTTCGCAGCCCGCGGTGCTTCCCACGAAGCCGCTTGCTCCGTCGGGGCGATGCTTCGCGGAGATGCGCGGCTACCGAACGCCATGGGGTTGGACTCGAAATCAACTTGACTGTCAAAGCTCAGAGGCTTGTCACACCGTAAATATCCATGGTTAACCGCCGGTTACGGCCGCGCGAAGCCATCATGGCACGCGGCTCGGCCATGCCGGCGCCGGCCATCGCGGCAAATTGCACGATGTTCAATCCGACGCCGCCGGCCCCGAAAACGACGACGGCTTCGCCAATGGCGATCTGAGCATCGTTGTTGACGACACCGAGCGCGGTCGTCACCGCACAGCCGAGCAGCGGCGCGCCGGTGCGATCGATCGAGGCGGGAACGGGCGTGACGCGATTCTCCGACACCACGGCATATTCGCGGCGGCGCCGCCAAGAACCGGCCACCGAGCGTGAAGACGCCGTAATACGCCGCGGCAACCGGGCACCACATGCCGAGCGGCTGGCGGCGGCCGCGACATGGAGACGCTGGAACGGGAGCGCGCAGCACGGCGTTCGCCCGCAAGGGAGTCGATCATGCCGACCAAACCGACCATCGCCCGCATCTGGCGCGGCCGCACCCGCCGCGACGCCGCCGACGCCTACCAGGCCTATCTGCAAGCGGAGGGCATTCCGCCGCTGCTGAAGACCGCGCTCGGTGTGCAGCAATTGCGCGAGGACCGCGGTGAGGAGACATGGTTCACGACCATCTCCTACTGGCCGGACATCGCAGCCATGACGGCTTTCACCAAGGGCGAGCCAACCAAGGTCCATCATCTCGCACGCGACGCGGAATTCCTGATCGAGCTGCCCGAACGCATCGAGATCCACCGCATTCTGATCGACGAACAGGGCCTGCGGTGAAGGCCGATCACCCGCGGCGAAGGCTCTGGGCAAGCACCGGCATTCCGATCGAAGCGATCAACGCGCCGCCGAGACTACGGATGCAGGCGCAGGCGGCTCACACTCGTGACTGCAAAGGTGATGAACCTTTTGACCCGCGCTGCCACGTATTTCTGCGCAGGGTAGGCGAAATAGAGTCCGGTCAGGGGCGAGCGAAGAGCTGGCAGCACGCGCACTAGCCGTTGTTGGTCTGCGAAAAAGGCCGGCAGGAATCCGATCCCCAGTCCCATGGCGACGAAGGTTCTTACCGTCAACAGGTCATCGCAGGTCAGGTCGCCCGATAGATCGATGCTGACCTTCCGCTTTCCCATCAGCATGGGCAGAGGACGGGCCCAAGGCTTGCCGAATCCAATCAGGTCGTGGTGTTTGAGATCATCCACATGACTGGGGACGCCGCGTCGGTCGAGATAGTGTTGGCTTGCAAACAGTCCCGACGGGCCCGTCACAAAAGACCTGGTCACCAGGCTGGAATCGCGCAGCGGGCCGACCCGGATGGCGAGATCGACGCCTTCGGCGATCATGTCGACGATCCGGTCCGTTACAATCAGCTCGATTTTCACCATCGGGAACGTTTCGCGAAACGTGCTGATGATGGGCGGCAGCAGACTTTGCGCGATGTCGACGGCCGCTGTGAGCCGAAGGAGGCCACTGAGGCTTCCCGCCTCCGACGTAATTGCAGCTTCGGCTGCCTCGATCTCACGAAGCCCGGCGCGGCACCGTTCAAAATAAGCCTGGCCCGCCGGCGTGACGCGGAGTTTGCGGGTCGTACGCCGGATCAGGCTAACACCGAGGCGCTGTTCGAGCGCCGCCACCTTTGCGCTCACCGTGCTGGCGGGCATGCGGAGCCTCCGGGCAGCGCCGGCAAAGCTGCCTGCCTCCAGCACCTGGACGAAGACACTGATCTCATCGATGCGCATCGCCAGGTCATTATGCAGAATTCTGGACAGTAATTCCAGATTATCCTGACTTACGGCGAAACGGCTTCTGCGATCTGCTTCGATCGGGGAAGGCCCAAAACCGCGATGGGATCAGGATGAATCACCATCGCGCTTCAGGTTGTTGTTTGAGCATGATCTTTTCGGAAAACCGCTGCACACTTTTCCGGATCATGCTAAGGAGCTGAAGGATGACGGGACTGATCACGGCGGTGGCCGACAGCGAACCGATCGACCCGCGCGTCCGCGTCGGGCATGTTCATCTGAAGGTGGCGGACCTCGAGCGATCACTTGCGTTCTATTGCGGGGTGCTCGGCTTCGGCCTGCACGGACTGATTGGCAACGAAGCAGCGTTCCTCGCCGCCGGCGGCTATCATCACCACATCGCGATCAACACCTGGGAAAGCCGGGGCGGTTCGCCGCCACCTGAAGGATCGACGGGCCTCCACCACGTTGCCTTTGTCTATCCGACGCGAGCCGCGCTCGGCGACGCACTCCGCCGCCTCCGAGCAGCGGCCGTCCAGCTCACCGGTGCCAGCGACCACGGTGGTTCGGAGGCGATCTATCTCCGCGACCCGGACGGCAATGGCGTCGAGCTCTACTGGGATCGACCTGAGGAAGAGTGGCCGCGCAATCCCGACGGCTCGTTGAAGATTGTCAGCAAGCCGCTCGATGTCGAAAAATTGGCGGCGGAGGGATCGTCCGAATCCCCGATCCAGCAAGGATAGATTGAGCCTCGTCATATCGGCTGATCGTCCACGTGACGGTCGCTTTCGTCATGGCGACAATCGCCCACGCGGACCCGGACGTCGCGAGGTCCCTCGTTCGGGATGTCGTGTCGAGCGCATCTTGAACTGGCGGTCCGCCGCAGTGCGCGAACGCGGCGCCCCTGCACAAGGCTTACGATCAGCTCGTCGGCGAAGGGCGGTGGCTTGCGCCCAAAGGCCTCGGAACCTTTCCGATCTGCTTCCCGGCGACGGAATCCCCTGGACTATTGCACCTCGATGTTCGCGTCCTTGACCAGCTTGCGCCAGCGGTCCTCCTCCAGCCCAACATAGCGATCGAGCTGTTCGGGAGCGCTGCCGACCATGATGAGACCTTCGTTGGCCTCCAGCTGCTTGAAGGCGCCGGACTGAACGGCCTTCGCGACTGCCTGGTTCAGGCGCGCAATCACCGGCGCGGGTGTCTTGGCCGGCGCGTACAGTCCATACCAGGACTCGGCGGCGTAGCCGGGCACTCCCGCCTCAGCAACGGTCGGCAATTGCGGGAACGCGGCTGAACGTTCAGCCGATGTGACGGCCAGCGCCCGGAGCTGCCCCGCAGCCACCAGCGAGGCCGCGCTGGCCACGGTGGTGAACATCACGTCGATCTGCCCGCCCAGGAGATCGCTGATCGCAGGCGCCGCGCCTGCGCGCACGTCGTCGCTCATGGCATTGCGCCGTTCCGGCCGGTTGAAGGCGATCGTCGCAACACCGGCCTCGACGGAAAATTCGATGAGCTGATAGGACATGAGCTGATAGGACATGGCAAGCTCCGTGGCTGGCGTCGGATCGATCACCGATAGCGGCTTGCACCCCCCTGGACATCCCCTTAATTCCACTGAGTGGAAATGGCGGGGAGGATGGATGTGGCACAGATGCGCAGATAGGCGGGCGGGGTTGATGGCAACCGGTCGCTCGAAAGGGGCATCGAGATCATCAGGGCTTTCCGGCCCGGCGTCGACACGCAGGGCAACGGCGAGATTGCGGAGCGAACCGGATTGCCGCGATCGACGGTCAGCCGGTTGACACGAACGCTGGTCAATTCCGGAATGCTCGACGAGGTCCGCAGCCAGCGGACCTACCGCCTTGCGGCGTCCGTCATCAGCATCGGCCATGCCATGCGCACGGGATCACCCGTGCTCAATGCGATCGGCCCGATGATGCGGGCGGAATCGGCCAAGCGCCGGCTGAACGTCGGGCTCGCGACGGCTGATAGAACCATGATGGTTTATCTGGAGTCGATCCGCTACAGCCCGCGCGCGGCGCTGCGCAACGTCGTCGCCGGCCAGCAGGTCCCGATAGAGCTGACCTCGTTCGGCCGCGCCTATCTCGCCGGCATTCCAGAGCCCGAGCGCGAGCGATTGCTGAAACTGTTCAGACGGCGCAGCGCTGCCGCGACCAAGGCGCTGCTTGCGGACATCAGGAGATCGATCAGCTCCGTCCAACGCGACGGCTATTGTGCGGTGTCGTGGCAGCCCGCCGTTCTTGCCGTCGCAACGCCCATCGTGCTGGACGGGCTTCCGGTCTACGCACTCAACATGAGCCTGCAGAACGTCGAGCGCTCCGACGCGCTGGCGAGCGAGCTTGGCGCGTACCTCAACGCGTTCGCGGCCAAGTGCATGGAGGTGCTGCGAAGCGGATGAAGTACATCGGCATCGGTGGGCGCATGCCGCGACTGGAACCTGCAATCGCTTGCGGCTGTGCGGTTTCGCCGCAATGTTTCCAGCGGAATGAATCACTATAGTGCGCATGTCATGGCATATGTCGTCGACATAGATGCGCGCACCGCGCGTTTTGGTCTTCACGCCGGCCGCCTCCAAGCAGGCGGTTAGCCGGACGGTGTTCGCGCCGTCCGGGCTCTTTTCCAGCTTTCGTGGCCTCCACCCGAGAGGTCGTATTGAAGCCGAAGGAGTGTGCCGTGCTGCCTCTTCCAAGAATCGCGCTCATCGCATCTGACTATCCGCGGCTCAAACAGCTTGCGCGCCGTGCCGCCGAAAAAGGGGACTTGGACGGCATCTTCCTCATGGGTGAGATCAACCGGGCCGAGATCGTGCCGGACGAGTCGGACGATCTCCGCTCGCTGGTGACCGTGGGATCGTGGGTCACCTATTGCACGAACCGGGGCGCTCCGCCCGGCACGGTGCAATTGATGTGGCCCGAGGAGTGCTCGTCGGATCCCGCCCGCATTTCAGTCCTGACACCCCTGGGGGCGGCTTTGATCGGACTGAAGGCCGGCGATCAAATGCCATACGTCGTTGCCGGCTGCCTGAACGTCGTCAGGGTTCAGAATGTGACCCGATCAGGCCCGAACGTCGTGCCTCTCTTCCGGGGGGGCTCGGCGAGGCGAGCCGTTCGATGACGATCCTGGACCAACTGCAGCATAGGAGAGTTCAATGCGCAACTTCGACGCCGGGACTCGGCGAGAACAGCCGGCGTTGCCGCCGATCAAGATCGCAGAAGCCGAATCGCGACGCCTCAGCGCGCTGGCGAATTCAACGATGGATCTATTTCCCCGTGTCGCCCAATTCCTGGCGCGGGAGCTGGAACGTGCGACGGTCACGGAAGAGAACGACTTGCAAGGCGTGATCAGGATGGGGTCGAAAGTGACCTATCGCGATGACGAGACCGGCGCGAGGCGGGAGATCGTACTCGTCTATCCGCACGAGGCGAATATCGAGCTCAACCGGATCTCGATCCTGACGCCCGTCGGAGCGGCGCTGATCGGCCTCTCGGCCGGACAGCGGATCGAATTCGAGACGCCCGACAAACGCACCAGAGGCCTGACCGTTCTCGCCGTCCACGAGTGAGGGGCTTCGTCCGACCCGATGGCGCCGTCTTGCTTCCATGACAGAATGGATTTTCGACGGCACGTCCCATCGGCCCCCGACGAGAGCCCTGAATAGAGTGGTCGCTCCGCAGGGAAGGCCAACGGGCCGCGGATCGCCAGTGCAGCAGCGCAAGAAGTGCAACCGCGCCTCAACCGGCGAAGATGGGCACGACACCATAGTGAGGCCCGGGCAGGGCCGCCGTCACCGCCCCTGATATTCGGCCCAGCAGTCCGCCGTCTCGTAGACGCGGACCGCCCACAGCTGCCGTAGGCTCGGCTGCAACCGATCCCAGATCCAGACCGCGATATTCTCGGCGGTCGGGTTCGCGAGCCCATCGACCTCGTTCAGGCAGTGGTGGTCCAGCGCGGCCATGATGTCGGCGAAGCTTTTCTCGATATCGAAGAAGTCCGCGACGAAGCCGGTGTGCGGGTCCACCGGACCGTCCAACTGGACCTCGACCCGATAGGAATGACCATGCAGCCGGCTGCACCGGTGAGTCTCGGGCACGTTTGGCAGCCGATGCGCCGCTTCGAACTTGAACGCCTGCGATATCCTCATCCAGCTCCTCACACGTCGCGGCCATCCGGTCTCGAGCCGGTCTGGCGACCAGATGCTGCCTTGTCCTGACCTTCCGCCGAAGAATGGCGCGCCCGGGAACCTCCGACCCTCAGATTCGTAGTCTGTTATCGTAGATTTCCATCCGATGCGAATGATATCCGCTGATTTAGCGAAACAAGCTTGTTTTAAAGCATCTTCACTGCGATGCGGCTCTCTTACATTACCGGCTTTTCCAGCTTTCCTACTTACGTGGTGCTTACGTGGGGTCTACCCGGCAAGTCTGGTCGTAGGCACCGCGCACAGACCGTAAGGGGCGCCGGCCGTCCAAGCGGTCCAACGAGGTTCAGCGTCAAAGGCTTGCGGCATTTTCGGAGCCGTCCGGAGCCGTCCGCGAGCCGTCTCGAGAGGGAGATCGAGCCATGCCCAAACTGACGAAGCGCCTCGTTGAAAGCCTCAGGCCGGGCGCCAACACCAGGTGATCATTGATGACCTGGTGCCGGGTTTCGGGGTGCGAGTGATGCCCAGCTGCGACCGCTTCTAGACATTGGAGACGACTTGCGTCCAGTTCGAGCGATGGCAGGACCGATTTTGACCGATTCCGTTGAAAAAGGCCGGCAACATTTTGTTGTAATAGCTCCGCCGCGACGAGGCGTCATCTTCGACACCATCCAGCTTCCTTCGGGTTTGCAGATAGGATGCTAATCACCCCTCTGGAAGCTTATTGGCTAGGTCATCAGCAAACTTCTGTCCATCGGCGGGTTTGATTGCGTCGACCCACACAATGGACGACACGCGGTCGCCGATGCGTTCGAGCGCGCTAGAGCGAACGCATCTCGGACCGGCTCAGAAGGATCCCACCATTGACCCGATCGCGATAACGGCGACAAGCGAAATCAGGGCACCGACAATCCCCACCATGACAATGTCACGATAGCTCTCACGGTGCGTCGAGCCGCAGACCGCGAGCAGCGTGACCACCGCGCCGTTGTGCGGCAGACTGTCGAGGGTGCCCGATCCGATAACCGCCACGCGATGCAACAGAGCTGGATCGAGGCCGATCGACGCCGCACGCTCCAAATAGGTTGCGCCAAGCGCGTCCAGCGCGATCGTCAGCCCTCCGGATGCGGACCCGGTCAGAGCGGCGAGCAAATTGGTGGCGACTGCCAGCGACACCAGGGGGCCGCCGCCGATGCCGAGAACGGCATCGCGCACCACGGCGAAAGCAGGCATTGCGGCTACGACCGCTCCGAATCCGACCAGGCTGGCAACATTCATCGCCGGCAGCACCGCCGCATTGGCGCCGGCGTCCATGGTGGCGCGGAGCGCCGGCAATCGCCGGTGACCGACCGCGAGCACCGCGACGATGGCGCAAGTGAGTGCAGTGATCACCGCCCAGACGCCGCCCAGGTCGGCCAGGGAGACCCCGCCGAAACGAGCGTCCGCCAGATAGCGCGTGTCGAGGGCGGGCAGGATGAACAGCGACATCGCAAGATTGACGGCGACCACCACGAAAAGGGGGAGCGCGGCCAGTGCAACAGGCGCAGGCATGTCGGTTTGCTTGCCATGCACGATTTCCGCCGGATCAAACTCACGCGCCGTGGTGGCCCGCTCGCGTAATTTTTCGTCGGTTGCGAGAAGATCGGGCGGCATCGGCGCGCCGCCGCCAAAGCCTTCGCCGGCCCTCCTTGCCGCCCGCTCCTTGCGGCCCAGCCACCACAGGCCGAAGCCGAACATGATCAGCGATGCCAGAATGCCGAGTCCGGGTGCGGCGAATGGCGTAGTGCCGAAGAATGGCATCGGGATCGCATTCTGGATTGACGGCGTGCCGGGCAGCGCCGACATGGTGAAGGTCGAGGTGCCCAGCACGATGGCCGCCGGCATCAGCCGGCGTGGAATCTTGGCGCTCCGAAACAGCTCCTGCGCCATGGGCGCCAGCACGAAAAAGGCGACGAACAGGCTCACTCCCCCGTAGGTGACCAGCGCGCCGGCGAGCACGACTGCGAGCATCGCGCGCCGCTCGCCCAGGCGCTGCATCATGAAGCTTGCAATGGCGGTCACCGAACCGGAGTCTTCCATCAGCTTGCCGAACAGCGCGCCGAGCAGAAACAACGGGAAGAAGCGTGCCAGAAATCCTGCAGCACTGCCCATGAAAGTCTGGGTCCAGTGCGCAAGCAGGGGTTCGCCGGCGAACGACGCCGCAACAAGGGCTGCGATTGGCGCGAGGAGCAGCACGCTCCAGCCGCGGAACGCCAGCGCGATCAAGAGCGCGAGCCCGCCAAGGATACCGGCAAGTGCAATCAACGTCATTGGCTCAGCACTCTGCCAGCAACACATCCAGGTCGGCACTGGAACGGCGACCGAGATCATTGCCATAGCTCAAGAGGAACTCATCAGCGCTGCGGCGTCCCTCCTCCTTGAGCAGCGCGATGAATTTCCATTCGGCGTTCAGCTTCGATGACGCGCCGAACTCCGCCAGTTGGTCGCTCTTGATGCGGTGCGTCCGCATCGCGGCCCATCTGGCGCCTTCACCGCTGCCAGCATCGGCCACCTGGCGCAGCAACGCGATCATGCGCAGTTCCTTCATCAGAGGCGAATTGAAGGAGATCTCGTTGAGGCGGTTCAGGATCTCGGCTGCCGAGCGCAGCCTGCCGGTCCGCTCGCGCGGATTGATTTGGACCAGGATTGTGTCGTGCCCGTCAGTCTCGCGAACCAGCGGCGTGATGGTGGGATTGCCGGCATAGCCGCCATCCCAATATAGCTCGCCGTCGATCTCGATTGCCTGGAACATCGTCGGGAGGCAGGCCGAGGCGAGCAGTACGTCGGGGGTGATTTCGGCATTGCGGAAGATGCGGCCGCGACCGGTGCGCACGCTCGTTGTGGTAACGAACAGCTTCATTGGGGCCTGCCTGAGGCGATCGAAGTCGATGCTTTCCGCGAGGATCGCGCGCAGCGGGTTGAGGCCGAGCGGATTCAGCTCATAGGGAGACAGCATCCGCGACATCAGATCGAACGCGACATAGGCCGGTGATGTGTCAAGGGTCCAGCGCCCCATCAGGAGATCCAGCGGCGAGCGCTGCAACGGGCTGAATGCCGCCGCGCGCGACACGCGCTCCCAATAGGCATCGAGCGCCGCCTTGGCACCTGTGGCGCCGCAATTGGTCCATCCACCCGCCAGCACCGCAGCGTTCATCGCGCCGGCGGAGGTGCCGGAGATCCCCTCGATTTTCAGCCACGGCTCCTCGAGGAGGCGATCGAGGACACCCCAGGTGAATGCGCCATGTGAACCGCCGCCCTGTAACGCGAGATCGATCAGGACCGGCTCCCGCGCTGGCTCGTGTGGCGTCTGTTCTTCCAAAGCTTCAAATCCGATGACTAACCCGAGACGTCGTCGTGTCAACTTCCTTTCCGGATCGGTCGATCCGGCAGTTCGCCCGGCCGATAGTCGGGCAGACGTCCGGCCGGAATGATCGAAAGCAGCGCCAGACCGGCCAGAATCAACAGACCGATCTTCAACGCGCGCTGGCGCGATTCCGTGTTGACCCGCACGGCTTCGGCGACCTGCGCCGGCGTTGCCGTGGTGCCGGACAGGACGGTTTGCAGCCGATCATTGCTGATGAAGTTGATGCTATCGAGATCGACCTGCGCCTGCAGCTCGGGCGTGAGCTTCGGGCTCGCCGCGATGCTGCCGAGCGCAATCGCGCTCAGCAGGCCAACCAGCAGCGCGCCCGCTGTAGCCGTTCCGACGGCGGAAGCGAGATTTTGCGTGGTGCCACGCAGCGATCCGACGTCACCAGCGAGTTCCTTTGGCGAGGAGGTCACCAGCACGTTGAATACCAGCGTGACCAGCGAGCCCTGCCCGATGCCGAAAATGATCAGGCCGAGCAGCACCGGCCACTCATTCCAGTCGTTGCGAACAACGAAGGCCAGCCACACCAGGGCGATGGCGCAGAGCGTGAAGCCGTAGCAGCCGATCTGGCGCGGCGTCAGACGGCCGTAAAGCCGCACGATCAGCATGGCGGCGAAGAAAACCGTGAGGTTGAACGGCATCATCGCGATCGCGGTCGCGATCGGCGTGCGGCCCTGCACGATCTGGATGTAGAGGGGGACTGTGAAATTGAGGGAGGCCTCGAGCGCGACTACGGCAAACATCGCATACACCGCCGCGCGTTCCTCGACCGAATCGACGACCTCGAGTGAAAGCAGCGGGGTCTTTCCGGTTTGCTGGCGCTTGCGCGTCCACATCAGGAAACCCTGCCCGAGGACGATGCCGATCACGATCAGGATCGGCGCGGGCGACATCCCAAGCAGATCGAACGGCGCGTTCGGCGTGGCGAGCGCGAGGCCCCATCGGTTCAGATTATTGAATCCGAACACGGTGAAAACGATCGCGGCCGCGGCCAGCACGACGCCGAGCATGTCGATGGTCACGTCGGGACGTGCTTCATCCGCCTTGAGTTTGAAGCTCAGCAGAAAGACAATGGCCGAAACCGCAATCAGAATACCGAACACCGGGCGCCATCCGATATAAGTGCCGAGGATACCGCCGATGATGAATGCGAGCACACCGGCAGCCGCACGTGCAGAACCAAGCGCGCCCACGGCCGTTGCCTGCTGCTGCCCGGAATAATTCTCTGCAATCAGCGCCACCAGGGCCGGCACGATCACGGCGGCGGACGCCCCGATCAGCCCTTGCGCCGTGATCATCACCGTAGCAGTAGGGCTCAACGTCATCAAAACTTGGGAGGCGCAGAACACCACGACGGCGATCCGAAACACCCGGCTCGGACCGAAGCGCTGAAGGAGCTTCGCGCCAAGCATCACCAGGCCGGCGACGAGCATCCCGTAGACTACGATGCCGGTCGCTACCGTCGTCGGCGGAACGCCGAAACTCTCCACCATGCCGCCCAGCGACACCGGCAACGCCGCGACATTGAAGGACATGATCATCTGGGAGAGCGCGATCGCGATCATCGGCACCCAGGAGGCGCGCACCTGGGTCTCAGCGTGCTGGGCTGGAATAGCTTGTACCGACATGGCCGATCTCCTGTTCGAGGATCAGCGCAGCGGAGTACGCGGCGCGTCACGTTTCAGCGTTCGAGACGAACAAATCCATCCCCAGTCTCTGAGAGAGGAATTTTGCGGCAAGCTGTCCCTTGACGCTGTTGCCGGCGGCGTCGAGCCGCGGAGCAAAGGTTCCGAAACCGCCCTTGCCGGGTGACACCGCAACGATGCCGCCGCCGACGCCACTCTTCCCCGGTAGCCCGATGTCGTAGAGCCAGTCTCCGGAGGTTTCGTACAATCCCGCCGTCGCCATCGCGGCGAGCGTGTAGTGGCAAACGGACACGTCGACCACGCGCTGCCTGGTCAGCGGATTGACACCGCCGTCAGCGAGCGTTGCGCCCATCACCGCGAGGTCTTTTGCGCAGACGTTCAGCGAGCACTGACGGGTATAGAGGTCGGTCGCTTCCTTGGGATCGCTGTAGATGCGATTGTAGCTCTGGAGCAGCCGGGCCAGGCCCCGGTTGCGGAAGTTGGTCGCCGATGCCGAGGCATAGACTTCCTCGTTCAGCGGCAGGGTTCGCCCGGCGAATTTCGACAGGCCCTCACGTATGAACTTCCATTTGTCCGCTTCCGACGCGCCCGGGACCAGACTGGTCGTCGCGATTGCGCCTGAGTTCACCATCGGGTTGGTGCGCCCCTCCGGCATCTGCTCGACGGCGCCGAGCGAGTTGAATGCAAGGCCGGTGGCGTTGGCGCCAAGCTTGTCGCGCGCTTCCTCGGGCCCGATGAGGTCGCACACCAGCGCGAACACGAATGGCTTGGACACGCTCATGATCGTGAAATCGTAGTCGGTATCTCCGGCCGCGTAGATTTCCCCGCGGGTGCCCGCGATGCACACGCCAAACAGGTCGCTCGGCGCTCGCTCGAGCGCCGGGTAGACCTTGGAGTTCTCGCCCTCATTGTTCGATCGAAAGCGGGCGTGCGCTTCGCGCACGAGGTCCTGCACCGTCTCGGCTTCAGGCAGATGCCCGGTCGATATGTAAGTCCAGTGCGCGTGCTTAGGCGGCCAGAGCGTATCCATCACGTCAGATCCTGTCAGGCAATGGCCGGGCTCCCGGCCGACCCGGCACCCTGTCGGGGAGCGGCCGTGGACGCTGGATTCCCGGCCGGCCCGGCTTCGGCGGACGAGCCACCGGGCGGCCTGGGTGCCGCCATCCATGCCAGCCGGCAGGACCACCCCAGCCCCGGCCGCGCCGCCAGTTAGAGCCGCACCGATACCAGCCGGCGCCGCGCCACCCGCGGCTGTACCAACAGTAGCTGTGGCCTCTCCAGCGGAATTGGACAGTCTCCGCAAGCCGAAGATCATCGGCGGCCTCATGCAGGCCCAGCGGTCCTCCAACAATTCCGGCATGCGAGCGACTGCCCGTCGTCATCACCACTGCCAATGCAGCAAGAGCGAGCATCCAAAAAATCGATTTGCGCATGATTTCCTCCTTGGTTCTTGACCGCCCAGGAAGAGAACTCGCCACAGCAGACCCGAATGCTCGGCCTGCCCTTTCGCACGCGAAACTGCGCAGCGACCTTTACCGCTCGCGCGCTGACCCGGCTTTACGGGTCAGCGGCAAGGACGTCGGACGGCTGCTGTGACGGCGAAGACTGTTTTCGGGTTCAGCTCCAACCCAGCGCTTTGCCTCACACGTTTAGGCAGCCTTGGCCTGGGTAGCGGCCGCAAGAGCGTCGCGCAGGTGTTGTTCTTTCTTTTCGTCGAGAGAGGTTTTCAGGACGGTCCCTCCCGCGTCCTTGATTTCGTTGAGGACCTTGTCTGCAGTCATGCTCTTGATCAGCAGGAACAGAACGGCATCTCCCGATTTCACTTTCGAGCTGAGGTCCTTCATGAACTGATCGTTAATGCCGAAATCGGTCAGCGCGCCGCCCAATGCGCCGGCGCCGGCACCGATGGCCACGCCGATGAGTGGATTCAGGAACACGATCCCGAACAGCAGCCCCCAGAAGCTTCCTCCTGCGGCACCCGCCATGGTCGTGTTCACGAGCTGATTGAGTTTGACCGTTTCGCCCGTCTTGACCGCAATCACGGCATCTTGGATCGCGATCAGATACTCTTTTTGGAGCTTGAGGATTTTCTGCCGAACTTCTTCTGCTTTGGCTTCGGATGGATACACGATCGCGACTAGATCCGACATGGAATTCTCCCGCAACGATGTGATTTCCCGCCCCTCCACGCACGCTTGATGCGTGCGCCCGAAACCTAACACCGACTAAAAAATCCATTGCGTCTTAAACGCGGCCCACCTATTCACAATTACGAGATGTGATGCACTCTCAACGCAATGAGTAATCACAGCTGTCATATGCGCTGGTCGGGCTGGTGAGAGGTTCGGATGGCGCGAACTTGCAACGAAAAAAGCTGCCGCTGGCGCGGTAACATGGCCGCCGGGTCTTAGCCTCATCGCGGACGCATGATAGTAATGGTGCTGCAGAGCGGGAGATTTATCATGGCCGCGTACACTGCGGACGGCGCGACGCTGCTCTTGAAGAAGTTCGGGGGATTGGTCCTGATTGTTCTCGGGATCCTCGGTATCGCGATCGGGTTCGAGTACCCTTCAACCGGACTCCTTGTCGCCGGACTCATCGCGCTTGCCTTCGGCATGGTACTCCTTGCGCTGAAGATCATCCGACGCAACGCGACCTAGTCTTTAGCCGCGACCGACAAGATGGGCTGCAGAGCGCAAAGCGTGATGCGAGAGCGCTTCGATGTTTCGGATCGCTTCGACGCGAGTGAGTGCCGCATCGGCGGTGAGCGTTGCATTGGCGACCGCCCGGAGAGTCGAACTGCGGTGGGGGCGCAGCTTTTCGCGAAGTTCTGTGGCACGATGCTCCAGCTCGGCGATGGCCTGGTCAGTCGAGGTCACGCGCCGACCGGCCTCGGCGCGCGGTTCGCTTCGATGACTTGCGGCGACTCAGTAATGCGGGGCAATCCCGCCACCTCCTGCGCAATCGCGGCGGAGCTTCGCATCGCTTCCATGCACAGCTTCGCGGCGGCGATGTCCTCCGGTCCGCCCCCAACGAGCCGGAATAAATTCTGCCTTCGCGATGTCCGTCAGTCGAGACGTGTGGTCGAGTGCATGTAATGTGCTCGTGCGCCGTTGATGCTCGTGGTCAGTCTCAGGTGGTCCGGTGACGTCGGATAGAAATATCTGCGCCAGACGCAGGGCGTCGGCGGCGTCCTGTACCGATACCGCCTCCCCAGGACGTATTGCCTCAGCGCGGCCGGCCAATGCCGCCTCGATCGAACCACCTAGCCTTGCGAGCACACGCGCGATCGTTCGACGCACCGCTTCCACCGCGACGACAGGGGTCCCCAGCGCCGAGGGATCGAGGCACCGCGTGAGCGGCGAGCCACGCTCCGGCAAAATGCGCTCGCCGACGACGTTATACGCCGTGTGATACCCAGCCAGCAGCGTGACGCCGTCGATACTGTTTGAGGTACGCACGAGCAGAGGGATGACGACGGGAAAAAGCACCAGCGCGAAGATGGCGACGACAAGCTTGAAAAGGATATAGGCGATCGCGAGCCGTTTGCAGTGGTGCTCGCGCCAATCGCGGCCAATGCGGAACTCGTCGCGGTCTCATCCAGCTCCTCACACGGCGCGGCCATCCGGTCTCGAGCCGGTCTGGCGACCAGATGCTGCCTTGTCCTGACCTTCCGCCGAAGAATGGCGCGCCCGGAACGATTCGAACGTCCGACCCTCAGATTCGTAGTCTGATGCTCTATCCAGCTGAGCTACGGGCGCGTTTTCGCAAACAGCGCGGGCATGACCCGCAAGCAGCCCCCGGGCGGAGCCGGAGGGGGTGCGAAAGAGCGCTCTGACTAACCGCTCTTGCCGGCGTTGGCAAGGTCCGGGATGGGGAGATTTTGCAGGGCGATAACGGTTTGAATGTCATTCCGGGCAGATGCGCGCAATCGAACCCGGAATCTCGCGCAAAACCTCGGATTCCGGGTTCTCGCTACGCGCGCCCCGGAATGACGCGAGGCTGTAGGCCTCTGGCCGACCTAAAGCGCGATGAGATTTGGATGAATCGTCATCGCGCTTTAGCTTGTTGTTTACGCATGATCTTTCCGGAAAACCGCTTCGCACTTTTCCGGATCATGCTTTAGGCCCTCTGCCGCTCGTTGCGGATGGAGAGCAGTTCCACGGGACGGTCGGGGATGACGATGCGGAAGGTGGCGCCGATGGTGCCTTCGACCAGGTGGATGTCGCCGCCATGGGCGCGGACCAGCTCGGCGGCGATGGCAAGGCCAAGGCCGCTGCCGCCGGGGCGGCCGGAGGTCTGGAAGGCCTCGAACAGGTGCTCCCGGGTCTTCTGGGGAACGCCGGGACCGGTGTCGGAGACCTCGATAATGGCGACGGCGCCTTCGCGCTTTCCGGTGATCCGGATCTGCTGCACCCGGCCCTCACCCGACGCATGGCTTTCGAGCGCCTGGGCGGCGTTGCGGACGAGGTTGAGCAATACGCGGAACAGCTGGTCGGGATCGGCATCGACCGCGAGCCCGCGCTCGATCGCAGCGACCCAGGCGATCGAGGCGTCGTTGGTGAGCCCTGCGGTCTCGCGCACCTCCATCACCACGGGCTCGATCAGGATCATGCGGCGGTCGGGCGCGGCCTCCTGGGCGCGGCCATAAGACAATGTCGATTGGCAGAAGGCGATGGCGCGCTCGAGCGAGCGCACGAGCTTGGGCGCAAAGCGCTGCACCCGCGGATCCGGCACGCTGGCGAGCTGGTCCGACAGCAGCTGGGCCGAGGCGAGCAGATTGCGCAGGTCGTGATTGATCTTGGAGACGGCAAGGCCGAGCGCCGCGAGCCGGCTCTTCTGGTTCAGCATCGACATCAGATCGCGCTGCATGTCCGACAATTCGCGCTCGGCCACCCCGATCTCATCGCTGCGCTGGCTCGGCACGATGATCCCGGCCGAACTCTCGGGGTTCTCGTGGAAGCCGACCAGGCTCGCGGTCAGCCGCCGCATCGGCCGCACGAAGAGATAATGGAGCGCGAGATAGACGAGGCCCGCGGTCAAGACCGCGATGATCAGCGCGACCACCACGACGTTGCGGGAGAAGCGGTACATCTGCCGCCGCAGCGGCAGCTCGTCGGTGACGATCTCGATGAACTGGGCATTGCCGACCCCGGGACCGACGACGCGGATGGCCTGGTTGCCGGTCTCCAGCATCATCCGGAACGAGCCGGTGATCGCCTCCCAGGCGGTCATGTCGCGCAGGTCGATGTCATGCTCGATGGCGGAGGGAATGTTGTCGCTGGCGAGCAACCGGCGCTGCTGGCCCATCTTGATGGCGACGGCGCGGGCATTGATGCTTTTCAGGATCTGACGCGACAGCGAATCAGGCACCATGCCGAGCGGTGCCGCATCCAGCACCAGCGCCGCCGTGTTGGCCGCCGCAACGCGGTCATTCAGCCGGTTGACCCAGAAATTGGCGATGGCGGGCACGTAGAGCAGCACGGCGGCGATCATCACCAGGGGAATGGTGAGCAGCAGCAGCTTGCCAGATAGCCCGAGCCCGCGCGAGCCGCGGGGCCGCATCGCCGGCTGGTCCGGCTGATCCAGATCCTGGATCGGCTGGCGATCTGTGGATGCCACGAAATTCGCCCCTGTTGGCCTTGGCTGATCGAGGATGCGACCCGTCCGCAGTGCGGTCAAATTACGGATCGCTAATCTACCGAGGTAGGATGTAGGCGCTGATATCGCGAGTCGCCACCTCAAGAGTTAAAAACCCCGCGCAAACAGCGATATTGACGAGAATCGCGCGCTTGTGCGGCGTTGACGAAAAGAAGGCGCTCCCTTATAAGCCGCGCGAATTGTCCGCGATGACCCGGTGCGACACCGGGAGCGGCTCTCTTGGGGCCGAAAAGGGCCCGTTTTGGGCCGCATCTTCCGGACTCTACCATCAATTCTACAGGCAAATTGCCCGGTCAGCGGAGAAAAACCCGTGAAGCGGACTTATCAACCCAGCAAACTGGTGCGCAAGCGCCGTCACGGCTTCCGCGCCCGCCTCGCCACTGCCGGCGGCCGCAAGGTTCTCGCCGCCCGCCGCGCCCGCGGCCGCAAGCGTCTGAGCGCCTGAGCCGGACCCCCTTTTGGGATTTCATCATGGATCGGCTGAGGCAGCGGGCGGATTTCCTCGCCGTTGCCAATGGCGCGCGGGTGAATAGTCCCGCGTTCGTCCTGCAGAGCCGCCGCCGCGATGATCTCGGTCCGATCCGGATCGGCTTCACCGTCACCAAAAAGAACGGCAACGCCCCCGAGCGCAATCGCATCCGGCGCCGGCTTCGCGAATTGGTGAAGCGGCTCGATCCGGTGTCGATGCAGCCCCATCATGATTATGTCCTGGTCGGCCGAAGGGACGCGCTCTCGCGCGACTTCGCCACCATGCTCGACGATCTGCGCATAGCCTTCTCGAAGCCCGCGCGGCATACGGCCAAGGCGACAGACAAGGGCCCGAGCAAAGGTCCCGCGAAAGCACGTGGCCAGAGGCCAGGCGCCACCGCTCCCGCCAGCCGCAAACCGGATTGATGACGAGACATTAGAGATGACCGACAATCGCAATACCATTCTCGCCGTCATTCTGTCGGGCCTCGTCCTGATCGCCTGGCAATATTTCTACAATGTGCCCCAGATGGAGAAGCAGCGCGCCCAGCAGCAGGCGCAGTCCGAGCTCCAGAAGGGCAGCACGCCGCAGCCGACGGCCTCCGCGACGCCCGGCGCCGCGCCGCAGCCCGGCAGCACGGCACAGCCGTCCACTCCGGCCGCGAACCAGCAGGCGCAACCGGTCGTCAGCCGCGACGCTGCGATCGCCGCCAGCCCGCGCGTGAAGATCGACACGCCGCGCATCGCCGGCAGCATCTCGCTGAAGGGCGGCCGCATCGACGACATCGCGCTGGTGCAATTCCGCGAAACCGTCGACCCGAAATCGCCGCCGATCGTCCTCTATTCGCCCTCGGGCACCGCCGAGCCTTATTACGCCGAGTTCGGCTGGGTGGCGGCGACGGGCGTCACGGCGAAGATGCCCGATGCCCAGACCGTCTGGCAGCAGGAGGGCAGCGGCAACCTGACGCCGACGAGCCCGGTGGTGCTGAAATGGGACAATGGCGACGGCCTCACCTTCCGCCGCACCATTGCGGTCGACGACCATTATCTCTTCACGGTCAAGGACGAGGTGAGCAATGTCGGCAATGCGCCTGTCACACTCTATCCGTTCGCGCTGATCTCGCGCCACGGCGCGCCGCAAGTTTCGGGCTATTACATCCTGCATGAAGGCCTGATCGGCTATCTCGGCGACCAGGGCTTGCAGGAATACGCCTACAAGAAGGTGGACGAAGCCAAGCAGGTGAACTTCAACAACGTCATCAACGGCTGGCTCGGCATCACCGACAAGTATTGGGCCTCGGCGCTGCTGCCCGACACCAACGCCAAGCTGCAGGCGCGATTCTCGTCGAACCCATCGGGCAATCTCCACACCTACCAGACCGACTATCTGCTCGATCCCGTCACCATCGCGATCGGCGGCACCGGGACCGCCAATGCGCGGCTGTTCGCCGGCGCCAAGGAAGCCGGCGTCGTCGGCGTGTTCCCGTTTGCGGGTCTCGGCGGCTACAACAAGGCGCTGGGGCTGAACCATTTCGATCTGTTGATCGACTGGGGCTGGTTCTACTTCATCACCAAGCCGATGTTCCTCGGCCTCGACTTCTTCTACCGCTTCTTCGGCAATTTCGGCATCTCGATCCTGCTCGTCACCGTGATCGTGAAGCTGCTGTTCTTCCCGCTGGCGAACAAGTCCTACGCCTCGATGGCGAAGATGAAGTCGATCCAGCCGCAGCTTCAGGCGCTCAAGGAGCGCTACCCTGATGACAAGGTGAAGCAGCAGCAGGAGATGATGGAAATCTACCGCAAGGAGAAGATCAACCCGGTCGCCGGCTGTCTTCCCGTGGTGATCCAGATCCCGGTGTTCTTCTCACTGTACAAGGTGCTGTTCGTCACCATCGAGATGCGGCACGCGCCGTTCATCGGCTGGATCAAGGACCTCTCCGCGCCGGATCCGACCAATTTGTTCAACCTGTTCGGACTGATCCCGTTCGATCCGACCACGATTCCGGTGTTCGGCCATTACCTCGCGCTCGGCATTTGGCCGATCATCATGGGCATCACGATGTGGTTCCAGATGAAGCTGAACCCGACGCCGCCGGATCCGACGCAGCAGATCATCTTCAACTGGATGCCGCTGATCTTCACCTTCATGCTGGCCGGTTTCCCGGCAGGCCTCGTGATCTACTGGGCCTGGAACAACCTGCTCTCGGTGATCCAGCAGAGCTACATCATGCGCCGCAACGGCGTGAAGGTGGAGCTGCTCGACAATCTCAAGGCGACGTTCGCGAGGAAGGCGACGTAATCGTCATTGCGGGCGCAAATGCCTCCACGTCGTCGTGCCCGGGCTTGTCCCGGGCATCCACGTTTAGGAGGGTGCTCGACAGCCAGACGTGGATGGCCGGGACATCTGAACGGGAAGACGCGCTTCGCGCTTTTGCCCGGCCATGACGAGAGGATAGACCGAGCGGATGAACGACAAGACCGATGAGCGACTGATCGAAGCCGGGCGAAAACTATTCGCCCGCGACTGGCAGTTCATCTGGGCCTCGCCCTCGATCGAAACGCTGCCGCCGATGGCGGGGCTGGAGATCGCCTTTGCCGGCCGCTCCAATGTCGGCAAGTCCAGCCTGATCAACGCGCTCACCGGCCGCAACAACCTCGCGCGCACCTCGCATACGCCGGGCCGCACCCAGGAGCTGATCTTCTTCGAGGTCCCCGGCAAGACCGACCTGCGGCTCGTCGACATGCCCGGCTACGGCTACGCCAAGGCGCCCAAGAGCCAGGTCGCGTCCTGGACCGAGCTGATCCACAAATTCCTGCTGGGACGCGCGTCGCTGGCGCGCGTCTACGTGCTGATCGACGCACGGCACGGCCTCAAGGACGTCGATCTCGAAGTCCTCAAGACGCTCGATCGCTCCGCCGTCAGCTACCAGATCGTGCTGACCAAGGCCGACCAGGTGAAAGCCGCCGAGCTTCAAACGCGCATCGCCGAGACCGAGGCCGCGCTGGCCAAACACCCGGCCGCGTTCCCGACCGTGCTCGCGACCTCGTCACGCAGCTCGACCGGCATGGAGAGCTTGCGCGCCGCGATGGCGAAGCTGTTGGAAGAGCGGGCCCCGTGATGCTCGCGCACCGCCTGTTGCTTGGGCTTGCCGGTTTGACGGGCGCCGCCGGCGTTGCGCTGGCCGCCGCCTCCGCTCATGGCGCCGATGCCAGCCGGCTTGCCTCGGCGAGTGCCATGCTGCTGTTTCATGCAACCGCCATACTCGCGACCGTCGCCTTGCTCGGGCGCGGCCTTCTGCACGGCGGAATTGGACTCGTGGCGGCGTTCGGCTTCGTGATCGGTGCCGCGCTGTTCGCGGGCGATCTCACCTTGCGGCAATATGCCGGACACTCGCTGTTTCCGTACGCGGCGCCGACCGGGGGAACGGTGATGATCTTGAGCTGGCTGACGGTGACATTGGCGGCTCTGGTGCCTAGCAAGTGATGCTTTCTTCCTTCTCCCCTTGTGGGAGAAGGTGGCGCGAAGCGCCGGATGAGGGGTGTCTCTCCACAGGAGTGCTCGCGGAGAGAGACCCCTCACCCGCCTCGCTTCGCAAGGCACCCTCTCCCACGAGGAGACCCACGAGGGGAGAGGGGAAGAACATCGCTTTGCGCTGCCCCCGCCAATCGGATAGAACGCGCACCGACCGATCCGCCAGCGAGACCGCGATATGACCGACATCTCCCCGCTCGACCAGGCCCGCATCCTGTCCGAAGCGCTGCCGCACATGCAGCAGTATGACGAGGAAACCATCGTCATCAAATATGGCGGCCATGCCATGGGCGATGAGGAGACTGCGAAGAACTTTGCCCGCGATATCGTGCTGCTCGAGCAGACCGCGATCAATCCTGTCGTGGTGCATGGCGGCGGGCCGCAGATCGCGACCATGCTCAAGCGCCTCGGCATCGTCTCGGAATTCGCCGCGGGTCTGCGCATCACCGATGCCGCGACCATCGAGATCGTCGAGATGGTGCTGGCGGGCTCGATCAACAAGCAGCTGGTGGGCTACATCAACGAGGCCGGCGGCAAGGCCGTCGGCCTCTGCGGCAAGGACGGCAACATGGTGAAGGCGTCGAAGACGACGCGCACCATCATGGATCCGGACTCGCATATCGAGAAGGCGGTCGATCTCGGCTTCGTCGGGGACCCCGAGAAGGTCGACCTCACGCTGCTCAACCAGCTGATCGGTTACGAGCTGATCCCGGTGCTGGCGCCGCTCGCGACGTCGCACGACGGCCAGACGCTGAACATCAACGCCGACACCTTTGCCGGCGCGGTCGCGGGCGCGCTGAAGGCCAAGCGCCTGTTGCTGCTCACCGACGTGCCTGGTGTGCTCGACAAGTCCAAGAAGCTCATTCCGGAGCTGTCGATCAAGGACGCGCGAAAGCTGATCGCCGACGGCACCATTTCGGGCGGCATGATCCCGAAGGTCGAGACCTGCATCTACGCGCTCGAACAGGGCGTTCAGGGCGTCGTCATCATCGACGGCAAGATGCAGCACGCGGTGCTGCTCGAGCTCTTCACCAACCAGGGCACGGGCACGCTGATCCACAAGTGATGCGGGAGCGGAAAAGGAAAGCCGTCATGGCCGGGCTCGTCCCGGCCATCCACGATCTTTCGTCCCGCGCCAACAACGTGGATGCCCGGGACAAGCCCGGGCATGACGAGCGGAGAGAGCAGAGACAACACCACCGCTCGCTCCTCACCCGCTTCATGATGACGCTGCCGGCCGCGGTCTTGTCGTTCCTTTTCTCCTCCGCGCCGGCTTTGGCCGACCTCAAGATCTGCAACCGCATGTCCTATGTCGTCGAAGCCGCGATCGGCATCGACGACAAGGCGGCGACCGCGACGCGCGGCTGGTTCAGGATCGATCCCGCCGCCTGCCGCGTGGTGGTGCAGGGCACGCTGACCGCCGACCGCATCCTGCTCAACGCCCGCGCGCTCGGCGTCTACGGCGCCTCCCCGATCCCGCAAAGCGGCAGCGACATGCTCTGCGTGGCGCAGGACAATTTCGTCATCGCCGCGGCACGACAGTGCCGCAGCGGGCAGACGCAAGTCCCGTTCACGCAAGTGACGCCGACGCAAGGCGCGGACGGCAACCTCGTTGCCTACCTCGCCGAGGATTCCGAATATGACGACGAGCAGGCGCGCCTTGCCGGCATCCAGCGACTGCTGGTGATCGCCGGCTACGACGCAGCGCCGATCGATGGTGTCGACGGGCCGAAGACGCAAGCCGCGCTCGCCGCCTTCCTGAAGAGCCGCGGCCTGTCGTCGGACATCGTGGGCTCACAAACCTTCTTCAAGACCATGGTCGATGCGGTGCAGACGCCCTCCGCGACCGGGCTGACCTGGTGCAACGACACGCCGCACAAGGTGATGGCGGCGATCGCGACCGATGACGGCAAGTCCGTGACGAGCCGCGGCTGGTATCGCATCGATCCCAAGACCTGCCTGCACCCCGACGTGACCGGTCAGCCGAAGCAGATCTTCAGCTTCGCGGAAGCGGTCGATGCCGACAACCGCGTCGTCAAGCTCAAGGACCGGCCGCTGAACTGGGGCGGCGACAGGCAGCTCTGCACGCGCGAGACCAAGTTCGAGACCAGCGAGCAGACCGATTGCGGCGCGCGCGGCTTTACGCCGACGGGCTTTGGCACCGTGGACATGTCGAGCGGCGGCAAGACGCTGCGGTTCGCGGTGCCGTGATCGAGATGGTTGTCATGAAAACTCCCCGCAGCTTCGCGCATGTCGACACCTGGGTGTTCGATCTCGACAACACGCTCTATCCGCATCACGTCAATCTGTGGCAGCAGGTCGATGCGCGGATCGGGGAGTTCGTCTGCAACTGGCTGAACGTCGGCCCGGAGCAAGCGCGCAAGATCCAGAAGGATTATTACCTTCGCTTCGGCACCACGATGCGCGGCATGATGACTCTGCATGGCGTCCGCGCCGACGACTATCTCGCTTACGTCCACAAGATCGACCACTCGCCGCTCGAGCCGAACCCGGCTCTCGGCGCAGCCATCGCAAAGCTGCCGGGCCGGAAGCTTATCCTCACCAATGGCTCGGTCGACCATGTCGACGCGGTGCTGGCGCGGCTTGGCTTCGCCAGACATTTCGACGGCGTGTTCGACATCATCGCCGCCGAGTTCGAACCGAAACCGGCGCCGCAGACCTACCAGAAATTCCTCAGCCAGCATGCGGTCGATCCGACCCGCGCCGCCATGTTCGAAGACCTCGCCCGCAACCTCACCGTCCCGCACCAGCTCGGCATGACCACGGTGCTGGTGGTGCCGGACGGGACGAAAGAAGTGGTGCGCGAGGACTGGGAGCTGGAGGGTCGGGACGCGGCCCATGTCGATCACGTCACGGATGATCTGGCGGGGTTTTTGGGCAGGCTGTCACCACAATAGCCGCCGTCGTCCCGAGCGAGCATAAGCGCAGACCCGGGCCCCATAACTACGGGATTTGGTCGTAGCGCGAGGTCGCAACTTCCGAGTCTTCGCCAAAGCGCTCCCTGTGGTTACTGCGCGCGCCTGATGGCGCGCTTGTGCGGGACGACGGGAGAGTATGCTTGACTCCACCCTTCCAAATCCCGAAAAAGCGCTCCAATCTCGTCAAAATTCCCGCGTCCCCAGAGGAAATTCCCGATGTCCCTTGCAGCCCTCGAATCCACCATCAACAGCGCCTTCGAGGCGCGTGACGGCATCTCGACCACGACCAAGGGCGAGGTGCGCGAGGCCGTGGACCAGGCGCTGGAGACCCTGGACAAGGGCGAGGCGCGCGTTGCCGAGCGCGGCGCTGACGGCAAGTGGAAGGTCAATCAGTGGCTGAAGAAGGCCGTGCTGCTGTCGTTCCGCCTCAACGACATGGGCGTCATTCCCGGCGGCCCGGGCAAGGCGACCTGGTGGGACAAGGTGCCCTCGAAGTTCGAGGGCTGGGGCGAGAACCGTTTTCGCGATGCCGGATTTCGCGCGGTGCCGGGGGCAGTCGTGCGCCGCTCGGCGTTCATCGCCAAGAACGTCGTCTTGATGCCGTCCTTCGTCAATCTCGGCGCTTATGTCGATGAGAGCACGATGGTCGACACCTGGGCCACCGTCGGCTCCTGCGCGCAGATCGGCAAGCGCGTCCACATCTCCGGCGGCGCCGGCATCGGCGGCGTGCTCGAGCCGCTGCAGGCCGAACCTGTCATCATCGAGGACGACTGCTTCATCGGCGCGCGCTCCGAAGTCGCCGAAGGCGTGATCGTACGCAAGGGCGCGGTGCTGGCGATGGGCGTGTTCCTGGGCGCCTCGACCAAGATCGTCGATCGCGAGACCGGCGAGGTCTTCATGGGCGAAGTGCCCGAATATTCGGTGGTGGTGCCCGGCGCGCTGCCCGGCAAGCCGATGAAGAACGGCCAGATCGGCCCGAGCACCGCCTGCGCCGTGATCGTCAAGCGCGTCGACGAGCGGACGCGGTCGAAGACGAGCATCAACGAGCTGCTGCGGGATTGATCGGAGGGCTGGGACCAGAGCCGCGAGATCGAAATTGTCCCGCCCAGCGCTAGCCCACCCGGCGGCATGCATGTTAAGCGGGGCGCATGACCGATGCTCTCTCCATTGCCCGTGACCTCATCCGCTGCCCCTCGGTGACACCGGCCGATGCCGGTGCGCTGGGGGTGCTCGAAAAAGCCCTCGGCGCCGCCGGCTTCACCTGCCACCGCGTGACCTTCAGCGAGGAAGGCACCGCCGACGTCGACAATCTCTATGCGCGGATCGGCACGGAAGGACCGCACATCACCTTTGCCGGCCACACCGACGTGGTGCCGCCGGGCGACGAGAGCGCCTGGAGTGTCGGCGCGTTCTCGGGCGAGGTGAAGGACGGCGTCCTGCACGGCCGCGGCGCGGTCGACATGAAGGGCGGTATTGCCTGCTCGGTCGCTGCAGCGCTGGAGCATCTCGCCGCCAATGGCGGCAAGCCGCGCAGCGACGGCAAGGGTTCGATCTCGTTCCTGATCACGGGCGATGAGGAAGACGTCTCCATCAACGGCACCATCAAGCTGCTCAAATGGGTCGCCGAGCGCGGCGAAAAATTCGATCATTGCGTGCTTGGCGAGCCCTCCAATGTCGAGACGCTCGGCGACACCATCAAGGTCGGCCGGCGCGGCTCGCAATCGGGCACGCTTTACGTCGACGGCGTGCAGGGCCATGTCGCCTATCCGCACCGCGCCTCCAATCCGGTGCCGGATATCTCACGGCTGATCGTTGCGATCTCCGACGAGCCGCTCGACCACGGCAGCGCGCAATTCCAGGCCTCCAATCTGGAATTCGTCTCTGTCGATGTCGGCAACAAGGCCTTCAACGTCATCCCCGGCGAGGCCCGCGCGAAATTCAACATCCGCTACAACGACAACCACACCCAGGCGTCCTTGCGCGAATTGGTCGAGACGCGTCTCGCCAAAGCCTGCGGCAACCGCATCAAGGCCCGCATCGTCTGGGAGCCCTCGAACTCCAATGTGTTCGTGACCAAGCCGGGGCCGTTCACCGATCTTGCGGTGTCCGCGATCGAGGAGGTCACGGGTCGCAAGCCCGAGCTGTCGACCTCGGGCGGCACGTCGGATGCGCGGTTCATCTCCAGCTATTGCCCGGTGATCGAGTTCGGCCTGGTCGGGCAGACCATGCATCAGGTCGACGAGCGCGTGCCGGTGGCCGATTTGGAGAAGCTGACGAAGGTATATCGCGGGATTTTGGCGAGGTATTTTGCTTGAGGCACGATATCGCCAAACATTCCGCCGTCATCGCCCGGCTTGATGTTCAGCCCGGGGACATGACCGACGGGTGTTCGGGGACATAGCCGACACATTCTCCGCTCGCCAAGTCGATGATAGCGACTTGGTGGGCGGCAAAGAAGATCCCGTATTGCGCATCGTTTGCCGAGGGGCGGATGGCGAGGCGCTCGCCACGGAAGGCCTGTGGCACTTTCCAAAGACG